>ERZ838399.715-NODE-715-length-37682-cov-6.447365_pt1 | contig 37682 bp, 27 predicted proteins | sample MGYA00519683_ERZ838399 | MGnify/ENA primary metagenome ERZ838399 (study PRJEB31850, sample SAMEA3708833) | human gut metagenome | biome: human gut; feature: human-associated habitat; material: faeces | place: China | collected 2014 ...
ACAGCGCATTCTACGCTCTCAACTCCAGCTACTATGCCCGCTGGTACTATATGCCGGTGCTCATCCTCTGCGCCATGACGGCCTGCGCGCTGGAAGCGCCGGACACCGACCTGGATGCCCCGGCCCGGGGCATTGGCTGGCTGATGGTGGCCACCCTGGCCTTTGCCGTGGTGCCGGTGCAGGACACGGAGAGCGGGAGCTGGAGCTTTGGCGTGCTGCAGAACCCCGGCCAGTTTGCGGCGGTGTTCGCCTTTGGTCTGGGCGGGCTGCTGGTGTACCGCTTTATCTGCGGGCGCTGGCAGGGGCAGAAAGTGTTTGCCCGGCGGCTGCTGGCGGCCACGCTGGCCTTTGCCTGCGCGTTCAGCGTGGTGCACATCGGCATTGGCAAGTTCGGCCAGTGGAACACCGACAGCGACCTGGTGGAGGAGTACACCAACGCCCTCAAGCTGAAAGAAGACCTCCCCGCGGGTGACTGGCGCGTTGACACCTACAAGACCCACGATAACCTGGGCCTCTGGCTGGACAAGAGCTGCCTGCAATATTTTGGCAGCACGGCAGCCCCCAGCATCCTGAGCTTTTACCCGGCACTGGGCGTCAAGCGGGACGTGCGGAGCGAGCCGGAGCTCTCCAACTACGCCCTGCGGGGGCTGCTGAGTGTGAAATATCAGCTGACCACGCGGAAACATCAGGAGGATTTCCTCGCGGAGGCCGACGAGGGCTGGAGCTACTACGACACCCGGGACGGCTACCTGCTGTATGAGAACGAGAATTACGTCCCCATGGGGTTCACCTACGATTACTACCTGACCGAGAGCCAGTACGAGAACACCATCAAGACCACCCGCTCCAATCTGCTGATGCGGGCGCTGGTGCTGAAAGACGAGGATGCCGAAACCTACAGCGAGTACCTGCAACCCCTGCCCGAGGAACGGCTGAACGACCTCTACTATGACACCTACGTGGAGGACTGTGATGCCCGCCGGGCCACGGCCAGCCGGGTGTTTGAAATGACGAATTCCGGCTTCCATGCCGAGATCGACCTGACCCGGGAAAACCTTGTCTTCTTCTCCGTGCCCTATGACGATGGCTTCACCGCCGCTGTCAACGGCGAGCCTGCCGCCATCGAAAAGGTCGATAACGGCATGATGGCCGTGTTTGTGCCTGCCGGGGAGAATGAGGTGGAGTTCACCTACCATACGCCGGGGCTGAAGGTATCGGCCACCGTGAGCGCCGTTGCCATCGTGGTGTATGGAGTGTATTTGGGAATTTTGCGGAAGAAAAAGAGGGCATAACAGCAAATGCGGCGCGAAAGGGAAGTTTGCAATAGAGGCAAACGACCTGGGGCGTCGAGGACGCCGCCCCCTACAACTAAGGGATAAAGGAGTTCTAAAGGCACAGTGCGGCGGCCTGAGGGCAGGCCGCCCTACAACTGTAGGCATACGGGGGCAAGGGAGGGCTGCAGCCTTCCCCTGACGGCGCGGGCGGAGCAGAGCCCCGCCCCTACGCACATCCCATTCCCACTGCGGGGGTTCGGGGGCGCTTGGCGGCGCACAACGAGCGCCGCCAGCCAGCAAAGCTGGCCCGCTCGTGCGGTTGTTTGCCCCGCGGGGGCAAACATTGTTCGCTCCCCGGTTTCGCTCCGCTCAACCGTGGCCCCACGCTCACAACCCCGCAGTGTCCGGCCCCTACAGTGCTGCCCAAATCCCATAAATTTTGCAAAAAATTCAAAAATTACGGCGCAAAAAGGCGCAAAACCCCTTGACTCGTTTGTTATAATAGTATTAGCAGTTAGTCTTTTAGATTGCCAAAATCATAAACATCTGAATAGAGGTACCCAATTATGGCTGAAAACAAAACCAAGATCGACATTTTCTCCGGCTTTCTCGGTGCCGGCAAGACCACCCTTATCAAAAAGCTCATCAAAGAGGCATTCGCGGGCGAAAAGATCGTCCTGATCGAGAACGAATTCGGCGAGATCGGCATTGACGGCGGCTTTATGCGCGAGGCCGGTATTCAGGTCAACGAGCTGAACTCTGGCTGCATCTGCTGCAGTCTGGTCGGCGATTTCCGCGAGGCGCTGAAAAAGGTCGTTGAGACCTACCACCCCGACCGCATCCTCATCGAGCCGTCCGGCGTCGGCAAGCTGAGCGATGTCACCCGCGCGGTCGAGGGCGTGGCCGAGACCCTGCCGGTGCTGCTGAACAGCTTTGTCACCGTGGCCGATGTCAACAAGGTCAAGATGTATATGAAGAACTTCGGCGAGTTCTATGACGATCAGGTCAGCCATGCCTCCTGCATCATCCTGAGCCGCACCGGCAACGCCGGCGAGGATAAGGTCGCTGCCGCCGTTGCCCTGCTGGCAGAGAAGAACCCCACCGCCACCATCGTCACCACCGACTGGACCGCCCTGACCGGCGCCCAGATCGTCTCTGTCATGGACGGCAAGCGCGACCTTGTGGCCGAGCTGCTGAACGAGGCCCGTGCCGCCAATGAGGCACACGCCGGTGAGGAGGAGCATCACCACCACCATCATCACCATGATGAGGATGGCCACGAGCATTGCTGCCATCACGACCATGACGAGGATGACCACGATCATGAACATTGCTGCCATCATGACCATGACGAGGATGACCACGAGCATTGCTGCCATCACGACCATGACGAGGATGACCACGACCACGAGCATTGCTGCCACCATGACCATGACGAGGATGACCACGACCACGAGCATTGCTGCCACCATGACCATGATGAGCATGACCACGATCACGAGCATTGCTGCCACCATGACCATGATGAGCATGACCACCATCATGAGCATCACTACGATGAGCATGGCGTCTGCAGCTGCGGCCACCACCACGACCACGATGCCGATGAGGTGTTCACCAGCTGGGGCAAGGAGACGGCCCACAAGTACAGCCGCGAGGATCTCGACAAGGCGCTGCACGCGCTGGACGAGGGCGCTTACGGCATGATCCTGCGCGCCAAGGGCATCGTGGACGGCGGCGACACATGGTATGAGTTCGATATGGTCCCCGGCGAGCATGAGATCCGCACCTGCGGCCCCGATGTCACCGGCAAGCTCTGTGTGATCGGCTCCCAGCTCAAGGAGCATGAGATCGCCGAGCTGTTCCACGTTTGATCTACAAATATAAATGAGTGCTTTCCGTAAGGCACAGCGGAGCGGTCAAGACCGCTCCCTACAAAGCACCCACTCAGGACAGTTTGTAGGGAGGGGTCTTGACCCCTCCGTACAGTCTGCCGGAAGCTGACTGTTTATTACTTGTTGACTGTATTTCCGAAAGGACACCCCTATGCCTAAACAAATCCCCGTATACCTTTTTGTCGGCCAGCTGGAGAGCGGCAAGACAAAATTCATTCAGGAAACGATGGAGGACCCCAACTTCGACTCCGGCGACAAGACGCTGCTGCTGGTCTGCGAGGAGGGCGAGATCGAGTACGATCCCAAAAAGTTTGCCTTCGGCGGTGTGCATGTTGCCCAGATCGAGGACAAGAGCGAGCTGACCGCCGAGAACCTGACCGCGCTGGAGAAAAAGTCCGGCTGCGGCCGCGTTGTCATCGAGTACAACGGCATGTGGCTCATTCAGGACTTGTACGATGCCCTGCCGGACAACTGGCTGGTCTACCAGTGCCTGGCCACGGCGGACGGCACGACCATCAAGACCTATGCGGGCGATAACGCCATGCGCGGTCTGCTGCTGGACAAGCTGCGCGGCAGCGAACTGCTGGTCGTCAACCGTGCCGAGGCTGTCAACGATGAGGAGAGCCGCCAGCTGATCCACAAGCTGGTTCGTCAGGCCAGCCGCCGCTGCGACATTGCCTATGAGTTCGCCGACGGCAGCGTTGCCTACGATGACATCCCCGACCCGCTGCCCTTTGATGTGGACGCCCCCGTCATTGAGATACCGGAGGAGTTCTTCGGCATATGGTACATGGACTGCATGGACGACCCGAAGAAATATGACGGTAAGACGGTGAAATATCTGGCGCAGGTCTGCCAGACCCAGCAGGCCGGAAAAGGCTCGTTCGTGCCCGGCCGCTTTGCCATGACCTGCTGCGTGCAGGATATCCAGTTTGTCGGCATGCCCTGCCGCTATGACGATTACAAGAGTCTGGAGCAGCGCAGCTGGATCAACATTACCGCCAAGGTCAATGTAAAATACCACCCCATCTACAAGGGCCAGACCCCGGATTCCACCGGCCCGGTCCTGACCGCGATTTCTGTGGAGCCCGGCGAGAAGCCCGCACAGGATGTCGTGATGTTCAGCTAAAATAAAAAAGTCGGCTGCCGCAAAATGCGACAGCCGATTTTTTATTGGTAGAATTGTAGGGGCGGGGCTCTGCTCCGCCCGGGAAGTTACCGCAGCCGCGGACGGCCACGGGCGGAGCAGAGCCCCGCCCCTACCGTGCAATTTCTTACAGAGAGGCAAGTTTAAGAATCAATCGTTCTCATCAAACCCGACCAGCAGCGGCTTCAGTTCCTCGGGCGGCAGCTTGTAATGCACGCCCTCAATGATGTGGTCCAGATCCTGCACCTCGCAGCGAGCCAGCCAGACATAACACATCATGACCAGCGTCGGGTCGGTCGAAAAGCGGAGCCACTTTTTGCACCAGTCGCAGCGGTAGTGGAAGAAGCCCTCCTTCAGCACGCTGTATTCGTGGTGGCCCAGCAGCGGGCCATACTTCGTTCTAGCAAACCGTGCCTTGAACTCCGCAAGATCCCGGGCTGCCAGAAGGTACTCCCACTCGGCGGCGGTCAGGGCCGTACAGTCGCGGCGCGCTGCGCTGCGCACGGCGGAATCCGGCGCGCCGATGCGGATCAGCCGCGCCGCATTGGAAACCGCCGATGTATCGCACTCCAGCTCGATCAACTCCCGCAGGCCCGGCTCGGCAGCAGGCCCATGGCCCGCCGGTGCCAGCGCCACAAGCGCCTTGTGGCGGTAGTCCTGCAAAAGCGGCTCGGCCTGTGCGGTCAGGCCCCGGTCTGCTCTGGCGTTGCGTAAGGGTGCCAGAACCTTTTCCCACGGGGTACCGGCCACTGCGGCCAGAATACCGTCCAGCCCGGTCGCCTTGGCCAGCGCATAGAGGTCGATGCAGCAGCGCTGCTGCATGAACTCGGGCAGCCGGAACAGATAGTCGCCCGGGCGGCCCGCATCCAAGCAGCGCATCGCGGCGGTCAGCTCGTCCACCTCACAGCAGAGGGTAAAGTATTCATACACCTTGCTGCCTGCGCTGCGGTCATACCGGCAAAGGCTGTCATACCGGGTGTACAGGCTCTGCCGCAGCAGGCTTTCCAGCTGGGCGCGGCGGGCGTACTGGGGGTTGACATCGGCCAGCGCCGCGCTGTAGAGCGGCTGCTCCTTGAGGGCGGCGGCCAACTCAGACATTGTGCGGCAGCCCATCAGGCGGCGGTAATCCTCTGCCCGCAGGCGGCGGCCGTACAGCGCCCGCGCCTTGGCCAGCACCGCATTGCCGGAGGCACTGCTTGCCTTCGTCATTGTGCGGCCTCCCCGCTCAGGGTGCGCTGTACAAGCGCTGCGCACCATTCAGCTTCGTGGCTCCGGGCGGCGGCGGTCATGGCCTCGGCGGCCTGCTGGCACTGCTGCTCCAGCGCAGCAAGGGCGGCGGCGTTGCCCTGCTCTGCAGCCTTGGCAGCGGCCTCACAGGCGGCCTTTTCGCGGGCGTCACACTCCGCAATGATCTTCTGCTTCTGCTCGTCCAGCGCGGCCAGCCGGGCCGTGCGTTCCAGCTTGGCCTTTTCACTGGCCTTGCGCTGGGCGGCGTCCATCTCCAAAATGGCCTGCATCAGGTCGTTTACATCTTTCATGCAATGCACCTCACTCTTTGAGAGCTTTACCTGTCCTGCGGTTTCCTATTTATAGGATCGCCCCATTTCAAGTTCAGCCGTAATTATAGCACTATGACCAAATATAGCAAGTACTTTTTGTGCAGTTTTATTTGTACAAAATCGGGATTGTGTTTTTCTTGTCAATGCAAGCGCCGCCCTCGCCTCAGCGGCGCAGCTTTGGTACAAAACACTGCATCTGTTGCCGTAAACTTTACAGCGGCGGCGCGGCGCGTTATAATGGGCGATGGTTGCAGGGACGGCCGTTGACCGCCCCTGCACGCGCAATCACATAGAGGGGTCGGAAAATCATGTCACATTCACTATTGCATCACCGCGGCCAGATGTCCGAGGCGTTCCGCACGGTCATGTTTTTGTCCGCATCGGGCGGGCTGCAGGATGCCTACACCTACATCGGGCGCGGCAAGGTGTTTGCCAATGCCCAGACCGGCAACATCGTCCTGATGAGCCAAAGCCTGTTCGAGGGCGATTTTGCGCGGTTTGCCCACTATTTTATCCCTGTGCTGTCCTTTGCGCTGGGTGTGGCGGCGGCGGAGTGCATCCGCCTGCGCTGGCGCGAGGCCAGGCGCGTCCACTGGCGGCAGTTGGTGCTGCTGGCGGAGATCGTACTGCTGTTCGTGGTCGGGTTCTTCCCTGCCGCGTGGGACATGGGTGCCAACGCATTGGTATCCTTTGCCTGCGCCATGCAGGTACAGGCCTTCCGCAAGGTACACGGCTATCCGTTTGCCAGTACCATGTGCATCGGCAATCTGCGCAGCGGCATGGATTCTCTGGTGGCGTTCGGCCATACGCGGGATAAAAGCCTGCTGTACAAGGCACTGCACTATTTCGGCGTCATCCTTGTCTTTGCGCTGGGTGCCGGCGTGGGTACCCAGTGCGTAGCTGTGCTGGGTGCCAAGACGATCTGGCTGTCCTGCGCCCTGCTTGCGGTAAGCCTCTGCCTTATGTTCATCAAGGAGGAGCTTGCGGACTGAGGGCAAAAAATTCCCCGCAGACCATGGCGGTCTGCGGGGATATTTTTATGCCTGCTTGCGGGCGTGTTTGTTTTTCAGATCATTATAGACACCGTGCAGCCGTTCGCCCAGAAAGGTCAGCCCTGCCAGTGTCGGCGTGCTGAGCGCCAGCAGCACGATCAGTACCAGCACACCGCCCAGATTCAGGCGGACCAGCGGCAGCCACGGTGCCAGCAAAAGCACGCCGCCGATGCCTGCTGCCGCCATGCTGCCCCAGATAGCCCAGTGCAGCGGCGTGAACGGAATGCAGACGCCCCACAGAATCTGCAGGCCGACACAGAGGATGACCAGCGTACAGATCGTGCCCACCATCTCGGAGGGGATGTCGAACGCAAAGCCGAAGCCCTGTGCGCAAAATACCAGCAGAAAATCCGTCAGCCCGCCGGGCATGGCGGCCCGCATGACATTGCGCATAAATCTGCCGCGCACCAGCTCATGGTTTGGCTCCAGCGCCAGAAAAAACGCCGGTGCGCCGATGGTGGCAAAGGTGACGAGGGACAGCTGCAGCGGCTGGAACGGATAGGCCAGCGGCAGCCCCAGCGCCACGATGCTGAGCAGGAACGAGAAGATGTTCTTGACCAAAAACAGCGAGGCCGAGCGCTGGATGTTGTTGATGACACGCCGCCCCTCGGCCACCACGCTGGGCAGGGCCGCAAAGTCGGAGTCGAGCAGCACCAGCTGCGCGACCTGACTGGCCGCCTGCGCACCCGATGCCATAGCAATGCCGCAGTCGGCATCCTTGAGCGCCAGAACATCATTTACGCCGTCGCCGGTCATAGCTACGGTGTGGCCGCGCTTTTGCAGCGCGTGGACAAGCTGGCGTTTCTGCTCAGGCGTCACACGGCCGAACACCGTACACCGCTCGGCGGCCTCGGCCAGCTCCTTTTCGCTGCGCAGGGTGGCGGCATCCACCCAGTGCTCCGCCCCCGCAATGCCCGCGCCTGCCGCCACATGGCTGACAGCCTGCGGGTCATCGCCCGAGATGACCTTGACATCGACTCCCTGCTTGGCAAAAAAGCGGAAGGTCTTGGGGGCATTTTCCCGGATGCGGTTCTGCAGCGGCAGCAGCGCCAAAAATTCCAGCTGCGCTGCATCCAGAGCCGCGGGCGGGTCAGGCAGGGCTGCGTTGTATTTTGCCAGCAGCAGCACACGGCGGCCCTGTGCCAGCAGCGGGGAAAGAGCACTCGTCAGCTCCCCGGCGCGGGTCCCCGCCAAAATATCCGGTGCGCCCACCACATAACAGCCCTGCGCGCCAAAATCCTTGGCACTGTACTTGTACGCCGTGTTAAAGGGCACCGTGCGCACCGCAAGCCAGCCGGCGCCCCCCTGTCCAAAGCGGTCGGTCAGGGCGCGGCCGGTGTCGTTGTCGGGCTGCTCCCCCGCGTAGAAGGCGTGCAGGATCTCGTCCAGCGGCGCATTTTCTGCCAGCGGCAGCGGGTCATCCGCCTGCATAGCGCTCTCGGTGATCGTACCGGTCTTGTCCACACAGAGGGTATCCACCCGGGCAAGCGTTTCAATACAGTTCATATCCCGCGTCAGCACCCTGCGTCTGGCAAGGCGCATCATGCTCACGGCCAGCGCCACGCTCGTCAGCAGGTAAAGCCCCTCGGGGATCATGCCGATGAGCGCCGCCACCGTGGCGTTGACGGTCTCCTTCATCGTCAACTCCAGCACCCAGTGCTGCTTCCAGATTAGCACCGCGCCAATCGGGATAAGCGCTATGCCGATAAATTTTATCAGTCTGTCAAGACTGCGCATCATCTCGCCCCGGGCGACACGGTGACCGTTGGCCTGGGCCTCGGCTGTCAGCTTGCTGGCGTAGCTGTCCGCGCCGACATGGGTCAGCCGCGCCGTGCAGCGCCCCGCCATGAGAAAGCTGCCTGACCGCAGCTCGCCGCCCGCTTCCTTCGGCACAGCCCGGGCCTCGCCGGTGATGAGGGACTCGTTGGCCTGTGCGCTGCCGTCCAGCACAACGGCGTCTGCCACGATCTGGTCCCCCGCGCCGAACTCCACCACATCGTCGCGGACCAGATCATCGGAAAGCACCTCGCACCATTGACCATCGCGCAGGCAGCGTACCCTGCGGGCCGATACAAGGGTCAGCTCATCAATGGTCTTTTTGGCGCGCAGCTGCTGCACGATGCCGATGAGGGTATTCCAGAACACGATGCCGAGAAAGCCCATGTTCAGCCAAGAGCCGACCAGCGCCAGCATGACGGCCAGCACGAGAAACACAAGGTTGAAATAGGTACAGATATTGTCCCGCACGATCTCACCGGTGGTCTTGGTCTGGGAGCGGGGCGGCTGATTCGTCTGGCCCGCTGCGCGGCGCGTTTCGACCTCGGCAGCGGTCAGCCCGTGATACGATGGCATGTAGGAGGCTCCTTTCGGGTAACTGGATGGGCTGTAGGGGCCGCACATGTGCGGCCTGCGGCTTTCCCGTGATTGCGCGTTTGCCGTTCGGCTGCGGGCCGGGCATGCCCGGCCCCTACAGCATAAACGATCCACATCGCTTTATTATGGCAAGTATACCCATCAAGTATGAACAAAACAAGTGCCCGGCTGCATTTTGGTGCAGTCGGGCAGTTTTGTTCATATTGGCCTGCAGAGCAGCACCGGCTCAGTCCTCCAGCGGTGCAAAGGCTGCCGTGGGGTCGGCCTCGACAGCCTCAAGATTTTCGGTCAGCTGTGCAAGTACTTTATAGAATATGGCCAGTTCGCCGGGGTCTATCCCCTCATCGGCGCGGCGCGACACATCGGCCACCACGGCCCTTACCCGCACAGCGCGGTCGCGGCCCGCATCGGTCAGCAGGTAGATAGCGTTATACTTGCCGGGCGCGCCGCACTTTTGGACCAGACCGCTGCGGACCAGATCGGCCAGCACGCGGGAGATCATCGCCGGGTCAAGATCGCACCGCTCGGTAAGCTCTGAAAAACGATAGCCGTCAGGGGCAGCATCAAGCTGGCAAAGCACCAGCGTGTGCCCGGCCTTCAGCTCAATGCGGTTCATGCCGTCCGTCTTGATGCGCTGGATGACCTTCTGCAGGCGGGACAGCGAGACGGACAGGCGGATAAAACGGTCATTCATATCAGACATCCTGCAGCTCGCCGCGGGAGCTTGCTTTCAGGTAGGCATAGATGAAGCCGTCCAGATCACCGTCCATGACAGCCTGCACATTGCCGCTCTCGTAGTTGGTGCGGTGATCCTTGACCAGCGTGTAGGGCATAAAGACATAGCTGCGGATCTGGTGGCCCCATGCAATCTCATTCTGGACGCCCTTGATGTCATCAATCTTATCCTTGTGCTGCTGCAAAGCGATCTGGTACAGCTTGGCCTTCATCATCTCCATAGCGTACTCACGGTTCTGCAGCTGGCTGCGCTGGGTCTGGCAGCTGGTCACAATGCCGGTGGGCTTGTGGATCAGGCGCACGGCAGAGGAGGTCTTGTTGATGTGCTGGCCGCCGGCACCGGAGGAACGGAACACCTGCATCTCGATATCGGCAGGGTTGATTTCAATATTGATGTTGTTGTCCAGTTCGGGCATGACCTCAAGGCTGGAGAAGCTGGTCTGGCGGCGGGCGTTGGCGTCAAACGGGCTGATGCGCACCAGACGGTGGACACCGTGCTCGCTCTTGAGCATGCCGTAGGCGTTGGGCCCCTTGACCATCATCGAGGCAGACTTGATACCGGCCTCATCACCGTCCAGCACATCCAGCACCTCAACGCTGTAGCCGTGGGCCTCGGCCCAGCGGGTGTACATGCGGTAGAGCATCTCGGCCCAGTCCTGCGCCTCGGTGCCGCCGGTGCCGGCGTGGAAGGTCAGGATCGCGTTGCTGTGGTCATACTCACCGTTGAGCATCGTCATAAGCTGCAGCTCATCAATGGCCTTTTCCACACCGTTGACAGCCTCCTCGCCCTCCGCGGCGAGGGCGGGGTCGTTCTCCTCCTCGATCATCTCCAGCAGGGTCTCGGCCTCCTCATACTGGGTGGAGAGCTTGCCGAAGCGCTCCAGCTTATTTTTGACCTCACCCATCTCACCGATGATCTTCTGGCTGCGGTCCTGATCATCGTAAAAGCCGGGCATCGCCATCTGGTGCTCCAGCTCAGCCAGACGCTTCTCGCTGGCTTCGATGGAAAGGGCGTCCCGCAGGTCGTCCACGGCAGTCTTCATGCCGCCGAGTTTTGCTTTCAGTTCGTCAATGGTAATCATATAGAGTATCCCTCATCCCATAAGTTCGCATAAAATTACATAGTACCATTATAAGCGAATTGCGCGGCGTTGTAAAGAGGGCGGAACGCATAAAATATTCGCAGGGGGGATGTATGCCGCCCCTACAGCACAAATCAATCCATTGCTCTTGTAAAATCAATCTATCTTGTAAAGTTTTTATGTTTTCTTTGCATTTATCCATTTGATGCGGTATAATGACTTTATGTTACTGGGAGGATATTCAATGACACGCTACACAGGAAACCACTGCCCTGTCTGTGAACAGGCTTTTACCGATACGGACGACATCGTTGTCTGCCCCGACTGCGGCACCCCCTACCACCGGGACTGCTGGAAAAAGGTCGGGGCCTGTATGCACCGCTCCGAGCATGCCGCCGGGTTTGAGTGGCAGCCCGAGATCAGCCCCGAGGCTGTAAAGGCCGCGCATGAGGCCACCTGCCCCAACTGCGGTACCCGCAACACGCCGGGCGCGGCCCGCTGCAGCCATTGCGGCTGTCCCCTGCCCCGCAGCGAGGCCGACAGTGCCGATGCCGCCAAGCCCGAGGAGCAGGTCCCCATCTACGCCCGGGACCCTGCCGCCCCGCGTCAGGACCGCAGCGCCGCCCCCGGCCCGCACATCGAAACCTACAGCACTGACCGGGAGGGCGGCATCTACCGCCGGGAGATCGGCCCCGAGGATACGATCGACGGCATCAAGGCTAAGGACTGGGCCGCCTATGTAGGGCGCAGCCCGATGTACTACCTGATGCAGTTTTTCCGCATGAGCATCACGAACCGCAAGGCCGCCGTCTGCCTGTCGGCGTTCCTTTTCGGCCCGGCGTACCTGTTCTACCGCAAAATGTGGAAGGAGGGTCTGCTGACTGCCGTTCTGACCATTGTGCTGAGCATCCCTACCTTTATAGAGATCATCTCGGTCTTTAATCCCTCGCTTCTCGGCGCGATGCCGCTGGGCTGGCTGCCGGTCGCCGTCAATGTCTGCGCCGTGGCATCTTGGGCGCTGAACATCATTCTGGGGCTGTTTGCGGTCTCCTGGTACCGCAGGGAGGCCAAGAAAAATATCGACCGCATCTACGCCGACTACCCTGACGGCGAGGCCCGCACCGATGCCCTGCTGCAGAAGGGCGGCACGAATCTGCTGGCGGCGCTGCTCTACTTCGGCATCATGCTGCTGCTTGCCTCGCTGGTCATCAATCTGGCCGGGCCCGGCTTTGTACAGTACGCCCTTTCGATAAGCGGCTATTAAAAGCTTTGCTGTATCCTGTCCTGCGGGGCGGATGCCAAGCATCGCCCCCTAGATAAACACAGCATTGCCAAAGAAGAAGAACGCACAATACACCAATGGTGTTAAAATAGGAGGAAACTCATGAAAACTGCTCTGGTTATTATGGCTGCAGGCATTGGCTCCCGCTTCGGCGGCGGCATCAAGCAGCTGGCGGCTGTGGGTCCCAACGGCGAGATCATCATGGACTATTCCATTCATGACGCGATCGAGGCCGGTTTTGATAAGATCGTCTTTATCATCCGCCACGACATTGAGGATGCCTTCAAGGAGGCCATCGGCGACCGCATTGAGAAAATCTGCGCCGAGCTGGGCGTTGAGATCGACTACGCCTTTCAGGCGCTGGAGAATGTCCCCGCAGGGTATTCCGTGCCGGAGGGACGCTCCAAGCCTTGGGGCACCGGTCAGGCCGTGCTGGCCTGCAAGGGCATCATCAAGGAGCCGTTCGCCGTCATCAACGCCGACGACTACTATGGCAAGGAGGCCTTTGTCCAGCTGCATGACTTTTTGCAGGGCTACACGCCCGACAAGGCCGGTGCTCTGGCCATGGCCGGCTTTGTGCTGAAGAACACCCTGAGCGACAACGGCGCTGTGACCCGCGGCATCTGCCAGATGAACGAGGCCCATTACCTGACCGGCGTGCTGGAGACCAGCGGCATTGAAAAGACCGCCGACGGCGCAGCCGCGGGCGGCAAGAGCATCGACATCGAGAGCCTTGTCTCGATGAATATGTGGGCACTGACCCCCGAGTTTGTCGATCTGCTCGATGCCGGCTTTGTAGAGTTCTTTGAGAAGACCGCGCCTGCCAACCCGCTCAAGGCCGAGTATCTGCTGCCCATCTATATTGATGAGCTACTGCACGCGGACAAGGTCAGCGTCAAGGTGCTGCCCACCCACGACAAGTGGTTCGGCGTCACCTACGCTGAGGACAAGCAGACCGTCATCGACAGCTTTGCCAGACTGGTCGCAGATGGCGTGTACAAGAAAGACCTGTTCAGCGATCTGAAGAAGTAAACAACACACCGCGCTTTTCCCCCGCCGTATGACGGGGGATTTTTTATAAGGCAGCGCTATCATAAAACAGCGGTGTACAATCGGCGGCGTTTGGTTGAAAATTGCAAAACCCTGACACACAATGCTATGGAAAGCGGAGGCAAAAGGCGGTATGGTTAATACAACAGAATACACAACACACCGCTACAGGAGGGCAATCATGGCAAAGAATGAAGTTGATCTTACGACCCTGACCCCGGAGCAGCGTGACGCACGCCTTGCCCTGGATGTGGAGCGCCTGCTGCGCTTCGGCCGCAAGCACAAGCTTATCAAGGATCTCGATGTTCTGGTGGCGCGCAACACGCTGCTGGATCTGCTGGCACTGGCTGCCCCCAGCGAGGCCAAGCCCCCGAAGGAGGACCCCGAGACGCCCGCCGCCCTGCTGGATGAAATGGTGGAGCTGGCCGCCCGGAAGGAGCTTTTTGACGGTGCCGTAAACCAGTACCGCATCAACTTTGAGACCCGCCTGATGGGTGCCCTGATGCCCCGCGAGAGCGAGGTCTGCAAAAAGTTCAAAAAGCTGTACCAGAAGCAGGGCGCCAAGGCTGCGACCGACTGGTTCTATCAGCTCTGCGTGGATACCAACTACATCCGCACCGCGCAGATCGCCAAGAACATCCAGTGGAACACCGCCACCCCCTACGGCGAGCTGGAGATCACGATCAACCTGACCAAGCCCGAGAAGGACCCCAAGACCATCGCGCTGGAGCGGCTGCAGCCCAAGAGCGGCTACCCTGCCTGCATGCTCTGCAAGGAGAACATCGGCTACGCGGGCCGCATCAACTTCCCCGCGCGCCAGACCCACCGCATCGTACCCATCACGCTCGCAGGGGAGCAGTTCTACCTGCAGTACAGCCCCTACGCCTACTTCCATGAGCATTGCATCATGCTGCATGACCAGCACAAGCCCATGGAGATGAACAAACAGACGCTGGCCGAGATTTTTGACTTTGTGGCACAGTTCCCCCACTATACCTGCGGCTCCAACGCCGATCTGCCGATCGTGGGCGGCAGCATCCTGAGCCACAGCCATTTTCAGGGCGGGCGGTATGTTTTCCCGATGCAGAAGGCTGACATTGCCGTACCGATGACCGACATCCGCTACCCCGGCGTCAGGGCGGGCATCCTGAACTGGCCTGTTTCCGCCGTGCGTCTGGTCGGCCGCAGCAGCCAGCAGATGCAGATCGTAGCCAACAACATCCTGAGCGCATGGCGCGCCTACAGCGATGAGAGTGTCGGTATTCTGGCAGAAACGGACGGCACACCGCACAATACCGTGACGCCGATCCTGCACTACGATGAGACTGACGGGTTCATCCTTGACCTTGCGCTGCGCAACAACCGCACCAGCGAGGAGTTCCCGGACGGTATCTTCCACCCGCATAAGGAATACCACAACATCAAAAAGGAAAACATCGGCCTGATCGAGGTCATGGGTCTGGCCATCCTGCCCGCCCGCCTGAAGGATCAGGGTGCGCAGATCGCGGAGATTCTGGCGGGCCAGCGCCCGAACACCAGCCGTATCGAGGGCGATGCACTGGCTGTCCATGCCGACTGGATCGATGAACTGATCGCCAAGTACGGCACCGGCATGAAGCCCGAGGCCGCCAACAAGGCCGTCAAGGCCGAGATCGGCACCGTCTTCAGCCATGTACTGGAGAATGCCGGTGTCTTTAAGCAGGACGCCCAGGGTCAGGCCGCATTTGTGCGGTTTATGCAGAGCGTAGGGTTTAAGAAAGTGTAAAATCGCATAAGAAACAGGGACATCGACCCGGAAGGGCCGGTGTCCCTGTTTTCGTTGCCTTGTAGGGGCCGGGCATGCCCGGCCCGCAGCCTTCTGGCAGTCAGCCGTTTGCCGTACACCTCCGCGGGGTGTCGAGGACGCCGCCCCCTACAGAACCTCCCGGCAGGTTTGTAGGGGCCGCATATATGCGGCCCGCAGCCTTCTGGCAGGCAGCCGTTTGCCGGACACATCCCGCGGAGCGGTCAAGACCGCTCCCTACAAAGCACCCGTTATCGTCATCCTGTAGGGAGGGGTCTTGACCCCTCCGTGCGGCTTTCCCGCAAGCGCCTGTTTGCCTTACGCGCGCGGGCCGGGCATGCCCGGCCCCTACCGCGCTGCGTTCTCCTTATACCCGCACTCCCACAAAACGCCCCAATCCAATTCTTCATCTATCCCGGCTTCATACCGTGCCAAATTCACATCAATGACCCGCTGTTTTACATTCACGCAGCAGAGCAGTGTAAAGCTGACTGCCGCCGCAAAAATGGCAAGCTTTGCCGCCGGGATCGGCCTGAACACCCGCACCAGCGCCAGCACCGCACAGACAGCCAGCACAAACAGGCACCATGCAGCCGTGAACCGCCGGGGCGTCAGGGCGCAGAGCGTCACATAGACAGCCAGCTTGCCCGCTGCCAGCGCGGCAAAAGCCACGCCAAACCCGCAGAACACGGCAGCCAACGCTTTGGGCAGCGGCGCGCGGCCAAAGAACTGTATGCCCGCCAGCACCGAAAAGTCAAGCAGCAGGATTTTCAGCAGCTCCCAAAAGCCGTTCACCGCAAAAGCGGCAGTATCCGGTGCATCCAGCCCCAGCGGCGCAGCGGCAAGCCACTCCCCTGCCTGCACGGCAAAAAACAGCGCGTAGACACCGCACAGCGCCGTTACGGCCGCCACCGCCGTGGTACACGGCACAACGCGGCAGTTGTCCAGCACAGCGGCACACTGCTGCGCCGTGGCGGGCGGTGCTTTGCGGCGCAGGGAGCCGCCCACAAGCCCATACAGCCACGCGCCGACCGGCAGCGAGAGCAGGATATACATCAGCCGGTCGATGAATCTCACATTGTTCAGCAGCCTGTTCCACCAGCCGGACATCTGCTGCCCCAGCGCAGCAAAGTTGGCATCGGCCGCTGCCAGCAGGCCCCATGCCACACCGCACAGCGCCAGCGTCACCGCTGCCGTAACGATGAGGCGCAGAATTTTTTGTACCCCCGTGCGGTCCTGCAGGCGGGTGCGCAGCGCAGCAAAGACAGTGCGCGCCCGCAGAAAGAAATTCCCGAACGGCAGAAGGACGAACCCGGCCAGCGCGTCCAGCGGGGCCAGACTGCCGCTCTGCCACTGCGCCAGCATCCCGCACCGTGCCAGCACATACCAGACGGCGAACAGATGCCATACCATCCACTGCCAGCTGCCCAGCGGCTCCGGCTGGTAGCCGTACAGCGGGTACGCCACGGCCAGCGCCATCCAGCATACGGCCCAGAGCGGCGTCTCCTTAGCGGCGGTGCGGTGCGCAGCGCGGGCGGCACAGTCCACATACACAATGAACAGCACCGCAAAAACCGGCATTCCCCAGCCGGGGTACTCCGCCGGGAACATCACTCCGCGGATGTACAGATACGCCAGCGGGTACATCAGAATTGCATACAGCGTCATGGCTTTTCCTCCGGCACGTATTCCAGAATATCTGCGGGCTGGCAGTCCAGCGCCTTACACAGGGCCTCCAAGGTAGAAAACCGCACCGCTTTGGCTTTGTTGTTCTTCAGGATGGACAGATTCGCCGGGGTGATGCCGATCTCCTCGGCCAGTTCACCCGCCGCCTTGTGGCGGCGGGCCATCATGACATCCAGATTGACCACAATAGGCATCGTGACGCCCTCCTTACACGGTGTAGTCCAGCTCGTCCTTCATGCGGACGGCCTGCGCAAAGGCGTTTTTCAGCACCCGGACAATCAGCGCCATAAACCCTGCCGCCACTGCCAAAAACAGGAACGGCAGATAGATCCCCGCTGCCAGCAGGCAGAATCCCGCCGCGCCAGCACAACACCAGCTTATGCGCCGCAGGGCCGCAACATTGGTGGAAACAAAGACCTCGCCCGCTTCAATGCGGCGCAAAAACTGATACAGGCTGCACAGCATGACCAGCGCCAGCGCGGCGCAGGCATACCCCATCCCCAGCAGCAGGGGGCCGCTGCGCGGCGGTAGCCCATGTGCTGTAACCATCCAATGCGTGATCTTCGGGCCGCATACCGTCATAACCACGCTGCCCGCCATCGCCAGCGCCACAACGGCGCGGGTCAAAAGTATGCTTTTCTGATCGTTCCAAAGCTGCTTCATCTGTATCCGCCTCCCGGTTTATTGCCTGCAGTATAGCACACCGCATATCGTTTTGCAAGCATTTTTTATCGTTTTTCGATAATTTTGTAAAACTGCTTCGTTTCGTTTGCGTATCTCGAAAAAATGGTGTATCATAGAAACAACTACAAACTTTTGTGCGAGGTGCCCTTCATGAAAGTATCTGTCCTGCTTGCTGCGCTTGGGCTGGCCGGCTGCCTGACCGCCTGCGCCCCCAAAACGCCCGACACCCTCCGGCAGCCCGCCACGGCGGAAAGTGCCGCCCCCACCGCCGCGCCTGCGGCCACCGCGCAGCCTGCGGCAGCTGAGCCCGCCGCCGCAGTGGGCACCGTGCTGCCCGCAGGCGCAGACGCCGGGCGCAGCTATCTGGACGAAACACTTTTCATCGGGGATTCCAACACCGCGCGCTACCTGCTGTATGCCGATGATACGGGCACCGCTTTTACAAGCCTTTCCAACAACATCGGTGTTGTCAGCATGGGAGCCGGTGCGATCACCACGCTGAAATGCGAAAAGTTCAAGGGCTCCTCGACCATGTACACCGTGCCGGAATCGGTTGCCATGCTCAAGCCGAAGCGGATCATCATCTGCTACGGCACAAACAACCTCTCCGGTGCCTCCACCGATGCGACCCGGTTCATCGCCACCTATCTGCAGGGGCTGCAGGCCATCCGGCAGGCGTGGTCCTACTGCGACATCATCGTAAGCGCCATCCCACCGCTGGACAAGCAGCGCGAAAACACGAACCTGACGATGACGCAGGTCGATGCCTACAATGCCGCTCTGGTGCAGATGTGCGAGGAAAACGGCTTTAAGTTTCTGAACAGCGCCGAGGTCCTGCGGGACGATACCACCGGCTGGGCCAAAACCGACTACACCCTGTCAGACGGCGTACACCTCTCTAAAAAAGCCGTTGAAGCGTATTTTACTTATGTACGCACCCACGCATACCAGACTGAGGACCGCCGCCCGCAGCCGCTGGGGAGCATCCCGCAGCCGGACGGCGTGCCCGCAAACCTTATCACAAAGGACCCCATCGCCGTGCGCGGCGCCAAGGTCCCGCTGGAATTTGTTGCTGAACACGGCGGCACGCTGTCCGGTACCACCAGCCAGCTTGTCAAAAAGGGCGCGACCGCCGGGGCCGTGACCGCCGTGCCGGACGCAGGCTTTGTCTTTGCGGGCTGGACCGCCAGCTCAGGCGGCAGCTACAGCAGTGAATCCCTCAGCTTTACGATGCCACAGGACGCCGATGCAGGCGGTGTGGTGCTGACGGCCCACTTCAAGGCCGATGCCCACGAGCACGAGTATGTTGAGGTCGAGGGCACCAAGACTGCCGCCACCTGCCTGAAGGCCGGGTCCGCCAAGTACAAGTGCAAAATCTGCGGCGAGGTCATTGAGAAGGACATCAAGCCGCTGGGCCACGACTGGGATGGTGGGGTGCAGAAGGGCGCGGAAATCATCTACACCTGCAAGCGCGAGGGCTGCGGCGAGACGAAGGTCGAGGCCGCCAAGGCCACGCCGACGCCGTCCCCCTCCCCCACGCCGCAGCCCACCGCAACACCGGTCGTGACGACGGCACCAACGGCAGTACCCACAGCTGCGCCGACCGCCGTGCCCGCCACACCCGAGCCAACGGCAGTGCCGACACCGACACCGGAACCGCACACCCATGATTTCCAGCTGATCAGTGACACCGCCACCTGCACGGCAGGCGGCACAAAAACCTACCGATGCAGCTGCGGCGAGACAAAAACGGAGGAATCTGCCGCACTGGGGCACAACGGCGTTACACAGCCCGACGGCAGTGTTGTGTGCTCCCGCTGCAGCGAGGTTTTGCAGGCCGCACCTGCGCCAGAACCAGTTACGCCGAGTGAACCAACAACGGAAAGTGACACCCCCACCGAGTAACCACCATGTAGGGGCCGCACATATGCGGCCCATACAAGTCTGAATGAAAGAGGTCCCCATGTCCGAAACCACTACTCCGCAGCGCCCCAAAAACAGTGCGCTGATCCGCCGCTTTCTCCCCTATCTGGTCAAGTACCGCGGCGTGCTGGCCTTTGATCTGTTCTGTGCCGCACTGACGACCCTGTGCGACATTGCCCTGCCCAAAATCATGAGCACCCTGACAAACACGGTCACAGCGGCCTCCCTGACGGCCGAAACCGTGCTGAGGCTGGCGGCGCTCTACTTTGTGCTGCGCGTCATTGACGGTGCAGCCAGCTACTTTATGTCCGGCGTTGGCCATATTATGGGCGTGCATATTGAGACCGATATGCGCCGCGATGCCTTTGACCATCTGCTGCAGCTCGATCACACCTACTACAACAACACCAAGGTCGGCCAGATCATGGGCCGCATCACGAACGACCTGTTCGATGTGACCGAGTTTGCCCACCACTGCCCCGAGGAGTTTTTCATTGCAGGCATAAAGATCGCCGCCTCGTTCGTGATCCTCTGTCAGTCCAACATACCGCTGACCCTCGTTGTCTTTGCCTGTGTGCCGCTGATGGGCGTTGTCTCGGTCAAGCTGAACCACAAGCTGCGCGAGCGGTTCCGCCAGCAGCGCTTTCAGATCGGCGAGCTGAACGCCACCATTGAGGACAGTCTGCTCGGCCAGCGTGTGGTCAAGGCCTTTGCGGCCGAGGATCTGGAGCGCGAAAAGTTTGAGCAGGGCAACCGCGATTTTGAAAAAATCAAGACGCTGGGCTACCATGCCATGGCGGCCTTCAACACATCCACCCGCCTTTTTGACGGCATGATGTATTTTGTCGTCATTCTGGCCGGCGGTCTTTCCCTCGCGTACAGCGCCATCAGCGCGGGCGATCTGGTGGCCTATGTGCTGTATGTCTCCACGCTGATCGCCACCATCCGCCGCATCGTGGAATTTGCCGAACAGTTCCAGCGCGGCATGACCGGCATTGAGCGCTTTGCCGAGATCATGGACACCCCCATTGCCATCGCCGACCTTCCCGGTGCGGAGCCGCTGCAGGTGCGGGAGGGCGGCATCGACTTCTGCGATGTCAGCTTTGAGTACCCCGATGATCACAATAAGGTCCTGCGCCATGTCAACCTCAAGATCCGCCCCGGCGAGAATGTTGCGCTGGTCGGCCCCTCCGGCGGCGGCAAGACCACGCTCTGCAACCTGATTCCCCGCTTTTATGATGTGACGGGCGGCAAGATCCTGATCGACGGGCAGGATGTGCGCAGCGTCACACTGCGCAGCCTGCGCGAGGCCATCGGCGTGGTGCAGCAGGATGTCTACCTGTTCAGCGGCACCGTGGCGGAGAACATCGCCTACGGCCGCCCCGGTGCGACCCGCGCCGAGATCGAGGAGGCCGCCCGTCTGGCCGGAGCCGACGGCTTTGTCCGCGCATTGAAGAACGGCTATGACACCTATGTCGGTGAGCGCGGCGTCAAGCTTTCGGGCGGGCAGAAGCAGCGCCTTGCCATCGCCCGCGTATTTTTGAAGAACCCGCGCATCCTGCTGCTGGACGAGGCCACCAGTGCGCTGGACAACGAGAGCGAGATTCTGGTCGGCCAGAGCCTTGACAAGCTGGCCAAGGGCCGCACGACCCTGACGATTGCCCACCGGCTGACGACCATCCAGAATGCCGACCGCATCCTTGTCTTAGGCCGGGACGGCATCGAGGAGGAGGGCAGCCATGCGGAGCTGCTTGCCCGGCAGGGTGTCTACTACCGGCTGTGGAACGGCCTTGTGAGCGCGGAAACCTTATAAGATAACAGATAAAAAATAATAGATAATAGATAAAAAATTTGGTGGAGTTTTCTCCTTTCAGTCGAAAACAAAAAAACGCTGCAAAATTTTGTTTTCGACCAGCGGGAGAAAACTCCACATTTTTTATTATCTTTTATCTATTATCTTTTATCTTTTTCATCATCCTTCTCATATTCAATCCGCATGTCATCACATTTGATGCAATCATAATCCACAGGAAGCCTGCCATGCCGTACTGCGGCAGCACAAGCCGGATGGCTGTGATGCGGAACACCGAATCCAGCAGCGAATACCGGAAGGTAGCCAGCTGCTCCCCCAGCCCCTTGAGTACACCGTCCACCATGCTTTCCAGATACATGAAGGGCGCGGCCAGCCCCAAAATCTGCACATAGCGACCCACCATGGCATCGCGGTAGACAAGCTCTGCCAGCGGCGCGCCCAGCAGCACAAACCCTGCCCCCGCCAGCACAGAAAACCCACCGGTGAAGCGCAGCATGGTAAACACCAGCCGCCGCGCAGCGGCTGTATCCCCCCGGGTGTGGGCGCGGGTGATCTCCGGCATCAACAGGCCGGACAGGGCGGTCAGCACCGAAAACGGAAAAAACAGCAGCGGCAGCGCCATCCCCTTGAGCGCACCGTACTGCGCCATCGCCGCAGTGCGGCTGCCGGTATAGAGGGTGAGCGTATAAGGGATCAGGCTGCTCTCGGCAGCCTGCAGGGCGCTGGCCAGCAGGCGGCTGCCCTCAACCGGCCAGAGGATGCCGTACAGCTCCCGCGCGGTGTAGGGGTGCAGCGGGGCGCCGGGGCGGGGCGCAAATTCCGGTGTTCGGGCAGCAAAAAGCAGCATAATACCGCAGGAGATTCCCTCGCTGACTGTGTTGCCCAGCATGACGGCCGCGCAGCCGTAGCCTGCACCCCACTGCGCCAGCAGGCGCAGCCCCGCCGCTGCCACCGCCATCCGCACAAGCTGCTCAACAAGCTGCGCTGTGATGTTGGGCTGCACCCGCCGCGCCGCCAGAAAGCACCCCCGCACCGCCCCCGATACCGCCATAAACGGCAGGCTCGGTGCCAGGATCAGCAGCGCCGTCTCGGCACGGATGTCATGCAGCAGATACCGCGCGCAGGGGCCTGCCAGCACAGCCTGCGCAGCCATGGCCGCCGTGCCAAAGCCCAGTGCCGTGCCGCATAGCCCGCGCAGCGTCTGCGCCATACCGCTGCCGCGGGCCAGACTTTGGGCTGCCAGACGCGCCGAGGCCACATGGATGCCCGCCGTGGCAAAGGAGACGAACACCATGTAAAGCGCCAGAATCAGCTGGTACAGCCCCATCCCCTCACTGCCGAGGGACGCTGCCACCATGACCCGGAGTCCCATGCCCAGCAGCCGCAGCACCAGCCCCGACCCGGTAAGCAGCGCTGCATTGTGCAGATAGTTCCTGCGGTTGTTCATACGCCGCCCCCTTCCCCTGCTGATGGATATGCGGAAGGCGCAGCGGGTATACCAGCGTGTGAAGCCTTCCCCCTTGGGGGAAGGTGGCCGCAGGCCGGATGAGGGGCGACGTTATCGCGGCCACCCGTTACCGGGCAATCACGGAAAGTCTGCCCCTCATCAGTCCGCTTCGCGGACAGCTTCCCCCTCTGGGGGAAGCCTTTTCGCTGCGCAGCATCTTGCAAAGCTGCGCGAATTTTGGTACACTGTTATAAAAGCATTTTTAAAGGAGCATTTACAAATGAGCGAAGCATGTACCCATGATTGCAGCAGCTGTCAGGCTAACTGCGATCACCGCGCGCCGCAGCATGAGCCGCCGCACGCAAGAAGCCGTATCAAAAAGGTCATCGGCGTTGTTTCCGGCAAGGGCGGCGTTGGCAAAAGCATGACCAGCGCCATGCTGGCCGTCTCGATGCGCCGCCTTGGCTACAAGGCCGGCGTACTGGACGCCGATATTACCGGCCCTTCTATTCCCCGCCTGTTCGGCGTGAAGGGTCCTGCCACCGGTGACGGCGAGAGCATCAACCCGATCTGCAGCCGCACCGGCGTTGAGATCATGAGCATCAATCTGCTGCTCGATGACCCCGAGGCCCCCGTGGTCTGGCGCGGGCCCGTCATTGCCGGTGCTGTCAAGCAGTTCTGGCAGGAGGTCGTGTGGGATGTTGATTTCCTGTTCGTTGATATGCCTCCGGGAACCGGCGATGTGCCGCTGACCGTCTTTCAGACGCTGCCGGTGGACGGCATCGTTATCGTGTCCAGCCCGCAGGAGCTGGTCGGCATGATCGTCGGCAAGGCCGTCCAGATGGCCCAGATGATGCATGTGCCCATTTTGGGTCTGGTCGAAAATATGAGCTACGCCGTCTGCCCCGACTGCGGCAAGCACATCCATGTGTTTGGCGACAGCCATGTGGATGAGATTGCCGACAAGTACAGCCTGCCGGTGCTGGCAAAAATGCCCATTGACCCCGAGCTGGCCAAAGAGGCCGATGCCGGCATGATCGAGGTCTTTGCGGGCGACTACCTTGACAACGCCGCCCAGACGGTGGCCAAGCTGCTGAAAAAGTAAGGGCAATACCGCATAATTCTAAATGCCGCTCCGGCGGTATTACGGTAAATTTGCTGCGGCGCGGAACAACACCGCGCCGCAGTTTTTGGAAAGAGGGGGGTCCTTATGAAGAAGTTCTGGGAAGAATTCAAATCCTTTGCCCTGAAGGGCAACATGATGGATATGGCCATCGGTGTCATCATCGGCGGTGCGTTCTCAACGCTTGTGACCTCGCTGACTGACAACCTCATCAGCCCGATTCTGGGTATTCTGGGCAAGGTCAACTTTGACGCTATGATGTGGGATGTTTTCGGCGATGGCAAGCTGGTTTTCAAGTACGGTGCCTTCATCACCTCGGTCATCAACTTCCTGATCATGGCTCTGGTGCTGTTCCTCATCGTCAAGGGCATGAACAAGCTGATGGCCCTTGGCAAGCACACGGAGGAGGCACCCGCAGAGCCGGAAGCCCCCGCCGCCCCCACGCAGGAGGAGCTGCTCGCCGACATCCTTGCTGAGCTGAAAAAGCAGAACGAGGAAAAGACGGCGTAACTCCACCCTGCTGCAGCCTTGGCGGCAGCGGCGCGGTTCCCGGTCGGACACGGAATCTGCCCCTGTTTGTACGGAATGGCGCTTAATTTTATTAGGTTTTACCCTCTCGAATTAAATTTAAAAAGCTTTTTCGCTTAATTTCCGTAAAATCTTTTGCTTTAGCATTGTAAAGCGCCTGTATCTATGGTATGATGCAGACAAGAACAAAGACGTTCCCACAAGGGGCCTGTGCGCCCTGTGGGGGCGTCTTTTTGTTTACCCCGAGAGCTGCAGCGTTATGTTCGTAGCTGCGATGCTTTCGGCATTTGGGAAGGAGCGATTACAAGGCATGGAAAACTTTACCGAGCGCAAGTCCCCCGCCGGGCTGTACAGCCCCCAATTTGAGCATGACAACTGCGGCATCGGTGCGGTCGTGGACATCAAGGGCCGCAAGAGCCACCAGACCATTGACGATGCACTGCAGATCGTGGAGCATCTTGAGCACCGCGCAGGCAAGGACGCCGAGGGCAAGACCGGCGACGGCGTAGGCATTCTGACACAGATCAGCGACAAATTCTTTCAGAAAATTGCAACCGAGCTGGGCATCACGCTTGGGAAAGAGCGCGAATACGGCATTGGCATGTTCTTTTTCCCGCAGGATGAGCTAAAGCGCAACCAGGCCAAAAAGCTGTTTGAGATCGTCTGCAAAAAAGAGGGTCTGCCGTTTTTGGGCTGGCGCGAGGTGCCCACCTGCCCCGCGATCCTTGGCCACAAGGCTGTGGCCTGTATGCCGAGCATCTGGCAGGGCTTTGTAGGCAAGCCGCCGCGTCTGGACGCCGGTATTGCCTTTGACCGCCGCCTGTATGTGGTGCGCCGCGTTTTTGAGCAGTCCAGCCCTGATACCTATGTCTGCAGCCTGTCCAGCCGTACCATCGTGTACAAGGGCATGTTCCTCGTCAAGGAATTGCGGCTGTTCTACCCCGACCTGCAGGACACCGACTACGAATCTGCCATTGGCATGGTACACAGCCGCTTTTCCACCAACACAGCCCCCAGCTGGAACCGCGCCCACCCCAACCGTTTTATTTTGCACAACGGCGAGATCAACACGATCCGCGGCAATGTGGATACGATGCTTGCGCGCGAGGAGACCATCGGCTCCAACTATATGAAGGACGATATGACGAAGGTTTTGCCCATCGTCAATCAGGGCGGCTCTGACTCTGCCCAGCTGGATAACACGCTGGAATTTATGGTCATGAACGGCATGGATCTGCCGCTGGCCGTCATGGTCACGATCCCCGAGCCGTGGGACAACAACAAGGCGATGGACCCCAAGCGGCGCGACTTTTACCAGTATTACGCCACCATGCTGGAGCCGTGGGACGGCCCTGCCAGCATCCTGTTCAGTGACGGTGATGTCATGGGCGCGGTGCTGGACCGCAACGGCCTGCGCCCCAGCCGCTACTATATCACGAAGGACGGCCGGCTGATCCTTTCCAGCGAGGTCGGCGTGCTGGATCTGCCCGCTGAGGAGATCGTCCGCAAGGACCGCCTGCGCCCCGGCAAGATGCTGCTGGTCGATACCATCAAGGGCGAGCTTGTCGATGATGAAAAGCTGAAGGCCGACTACGCCGGCCGCCAGCCCTACGGCGAGTGGCTGGACCGCAATCTGGTCCCGCTGTCCGGCCTGAAGGTCCCCAACAAGAAGGTTCCCTCCTACACCAAGGAGCAGCTTGTCCGGCTGCAGAAGGCGTTCGGCTACCGGTATGAGGATGTCTCAACCATCCTGCTGCCTATGGCGAAGAACGGCAGCGAGCCTGCCGGGGCGATGGGCAGCGATACCCCGCTGGCCGTTTTGAGCCACACCCGCCCGTCCCTGAGCGAATATTTCAAGCAGATGTTCGCACAGGTCACAAACCCGCCGATCGACGCCCTGCGCGAGAAGATCGTCACCTCGACCACCGTCTATGTCGGTGCGCAGGGCAACCTGCTGGAGGAAAACACCGACAACTGCAAGGTGCTGAAGATCGAGAACCCGATCCTGACCGAGACCGACCTGCTCAAGATCAAGGCGATGGATGTGCCCGGCTTCAAGGTTGTGACGCTGTCCATCTGCTACTACAAGAATACCGATCTGGAAAAAGCCATCGACCGGCTGTTTGTCGATGTGGACCGCGCCTACCGCGACGGCGCCAACATCCTGATTTTGTCTGACCGCGACATTGACGAGTACCATGTCGCAATCCCGAGCCTGCTGGCTGTCGGCGCGGTCAGCAAATATCTGGTGCGCACCCGCAAGCGCACCGCCATGGCCCTGATCCTTGAGAGCGGCGAGCCGCGCCTTGTGCATGACTTTGCGACCCTGCTGGGCTACGGTGCTGCCGCCATCAACCCCTATCTTGCGCAGGAGACGATTGGCGCGCTCATCACGGACGGCCTGCTGGACAAAGACTACTACGCCGCCGTGCAGGACTACAACCGCGCCGTGCTGGCCGGCATCGTGAAGATTGCCTCCAAGATGGGCATCTCCACCATCCAGTCCTACGCAGGCAGCCAGATCTTTGAGGCGCTCGGCATCAGCAAGGAGGTCGTGGACAAGTACTTCACGAACACCGTCTCCCGCGTGGGCGGTATTACCATTCAGGACATCCAGAACGATCTGGAGGCCCGCCATCAGGAAGCATTCGACCCGCTGGGACTGGACATCAACCGCGAGCTGCCGAGTCTGGGTGCTCACAAGTACCGCGGCGGCCCCGCTGCCGAGCAGCACCTGTACAATCCGCAGACCATCCACCTGCTGCAGCAGGCGTGCCGGACCGGCAGCTATGACATCTTCAAGCAGTACACGGCGGCCGCCGCCAATGAAGGCGGCGATGCGATGCATCTGCGCAGTCTGCTCGACTTCAACTACCCCGAGGCCGGTGTCCCGCTCGAGGAGGTCGAGAGCGTGGACTCCATCGTGAAGCGGTTTAAGACCGCCGCCATGAGCTACGGCGCACTGTCCGAGGAGGCGCACGAGTGCATGGCCATCGCCATGAACCGACTGGGCGGCAAGTCCAACACCGGCGAGGGCGGCGAGGCCGAGGATCGCTTCGGCACAGAGCGCAACTCCGCCATCAAGCAGGTGGCGTCCGCCCGCTTCGGCGTCACCAGCAAATATCTGGTATCCGCCAGTGAAATTCAAATCAAGATGGCGCAGGGTGCCAAGCCCGGCGAGGGCGGCCAGCTGCCCGGCGGCAAGGTCTACCCGTGGGTCGCCAAGACCCGCAACTCCACGACCGGCGTGGGGCTCATCTCTCCCCCGCCGCACCATGACATCTACTCTATCGAGGATCTGGCGCAGCTCATCTACGATTTAAAGTGTGCCAACCGCAAGGCGGCCATCAATGTCAAGCTGGTCAGTGAGGCCGGCGTCGGCACGATTGCAGCCGGCGTAGCCAAGGCGGGCGCCGAGGTCATCCTGATTTCCGGCTTTGACGGCGGCACCGGCGCAGCGCCGCGCAACTCCATCCACAATGCCGGTCTGCCGTGGGAGCTGGGTCTGGCCGAGGCGCACCAGTGCCTGATTATGAATGGTCTGCGCAGCCGTGTGCGCATCGAGGCGGACAGCAAGCTGATGAGCGGCCGCGATGTGGCCATCGCCGCCCTGCTGGGTGCCGAGGAATTCGGCTTCGGCACCGGCCCCCTCGTTGCGATGGGCTGCGTCATGATGCGCGTCTGCAACCTTGACACCTGCCCGATGGGCATCTGCACCCAGAATCCCGAGCTGCGCAAGCGGTTCAAGGGCAAGCCTGAGTACATCATGAACTTTATGCGCTTTATGGCCGAGGATCTGCGTGAGTACATGGCAAAGCTCGGCGTGCGCACCGTCGATGAGCTGGTGGGCCGCACCGACCTGCTGAAGGTCAAGCCCGCCCCCGCAGGCTCCCGCGCCGGTGAGATGGACCTCTCGGCGCTGCTGCAGAACCCGCTCATCGAAAATTCCAACATTCACTTCGACCCGAAGGCTGTCTATAACTTCCAGCTTGAAAAGACCCCCGACATGCGCGTTCTGATGAAGAAATTCAAGAAGAACTTTGATTCCGCCGAGCCAAAGCCGATGACCATCGCGCTGGATGTCGGCAACACCGACCGCGCGTTCGGCACGATCTTCGGCAGCGAGATCACCGCCAGATTCGGCAATACGCTGCCTGATGACACCTTCCATGTGGTCTGCCACGGCTATGGCGGCCAGAGCTTCGGCGCGTTCCTGCCCAAAGGGCTGACGCTGGAACTGGTCGGCGATGCGAACGACTACATCGGCAAGGGGCTTTCCGGCGGCAAGATCATCGTCTACCCGCCGAAAAACGCCGCCTTTGACCGCAGTGAGAACATTGTCATCGGCAATGTGGCGCTCTACGGTGCCACGGGCGGCAAGGCGTTCATCAACGGTGTCGCGGGCGAGCGGTTCTGCGTGCGCAACTCGGGCGGCATCGCCGTTGTCGAGGGCGTGGGCGACCACGGCTGCGAGTACATGACCGGCGGCACGGTGGTGGTCTTAGGCAAGACCGGCAAAAACTTTGCAGCCGGCATGAGCGGCGGCATCGCCTATGTGCTGGACGAGGACTGGGACTTCTACCAGCGCGTCAACAAGGACATGGTCAGCTTGGAGCCTGTTGAGCATAAGTACGATGTATCGCTGTTAAAAGACCTGATCCGTGAGCATGTCGAGCTGACAGGCTCGCCGCGCGGCAGACACATCCTTGACAACTTCGGCGAATACCTGCCCAAGTTCAAGAAGGTCCTGCCCCATGATTACGACAAGATGCTGCGCCTTATTGCCCAGATGGAAGAAAAGGGCGAGGACAGCGAGCAGGCGCAGATGGAAGCATTCTACGCCATGAAAAACGCAAAATAAGGGAGGCAGACTACAATGGGAAAACCGACAGGATTTATCGAGATCGCACGGCAGACCAGCCTGGAGCTGCCGCCCGAGGAGCGCATCCAGAATTTCAACGAGTTTCATCTTCCGCTGCACACCGATGAGCAGCAGGCGCAGGGTGCGCGCTGCATGGACTGCGGCGTGCCCTTCTGCCAGAGCGGCGTCCAGCTGGGCGGGATGTTCAGCGGCTGCCCGCTGAACAACCTCATCCCCGAGTGGAACGATCTGGTCTATCAGGGCAAGTGGGATCTGGCCGTACACCGCCTGATTGCCACAAACCGCTACCCGGAGTTTACCAGCCGGGTCTGCCCCGCCCTGTGCGAGGCCGCCTGCACCTGCGGCAATGTCACGGGTGATCCCGTGACCGTCAAGGAGAACGAGCGTGCCATTGTGGAATACGGCTATGAGAGCGGCGCTATCCACGCGGTTCCGCCCCCGGCGCGCACCGGCAAGACGGTGGCTGTCATCGGCGCGGGGCCTGCAGGGCTTTCAGTGGCGGACCTGCTCAACAAGCGCGGCCACAAGGTGACGATCTATGAGCGCGAGGACCGCGCCGGCGGCCTTCTGATGTACGGCATCCCCAACATGAAGCTGGAAAAGTGGGTCATCGACCGCCGGGTAAAAATTTTGCAGGATGAGGGCATCGAGTTTGTTTTTGGCGCGGATGTGGGCAGCACCGTCAGCGCCGAGGATCTGAAGGCCCGCTATGATGCGGTCGTGCTTTGCTGCGGTGCCAAGCAGGCCCGCGACATCAATGTACCCGGCCGCGATGCGCAGGGCATCTGCTTTGCGGTGGATTACCTGACCAGCGTGACCCGCAGTTTGCTGGATTCCGGCTTTGCAGACGGCAAGGCTGTGAATGCCGCAGGCAAGAAAGTATTGGTCATCGGCGGCGGCGACACCGGCAACGACTGCGTAGGCACGGCCATTCGCCAAGGCTGCGAGAGCGTTACCCAGCTGGAGATGATGCCCTGCCCGCCCGCTGCCCGCGCCCCCGGCAACGACTGGCCGGAGTGGCCGCGTGTGCTGAAAACCGACTACGGCCAGCAGGAGGCCATCGCCCTGTTCGGCAATGACCCCCGCGTCTACCAGACCACCGTGAAGGAGTTTTATAAAAACGAATCCGGGCAGGTCTGCGGTGCGCTGATTGCCAAGCTGAAGAGCGAGGTCGTAGACGGCCGCCGCCAGATGGTCCCCACCGGCGAGGAATACACGGTAGACTGTGATCTGGTGCTGATTGCGGCTGGCTTTACCGGCTGTGAGCCGTATGTGGCGGATGCCTTCGGCGTAGAGCTGACGGCGCGCGGCACGGTGGCCGATGTGAAGTACGCCACCGCCGACCCGAAGGTGTTCGCCTGCGGCGATATGCGCCGCGGCCAGAGCCTTGTCGTGTGGGCGCTGCGCGAGGGCCGCGACACCGCCGCCGTGGTGGATGAAAAGCTGATGGGGTATACGAACCTGTAAATAAATAGGGCCATCCTGTAGGGGCGGATGCCTGCATTGCCCCCCTGCAGCACTAGTACAAAAAGGCACCTGCCGGGGAATCGGCAGGTGCCTTTTTATATCGCATTATCGTTCACATTTCCAGAAATAACAACTGTATGGCTCCAATGTGCTGCCGCCGCCGAAGTCGTGGTCGGCCCCGGTGATCAGGTCTACCGCGCGGCCGCAGCCGGCGTCAAAGTGGGCGTCAAACGGGCTGCTGTCCGCATTGATGGCCACCAGCACACGCTCGCCGTCAACACGGCGCTCAAAGATAAGCTGCTTGGGCTGCACCAGCACATTGCGGTAGCTGCCCCGGCACAGCGCCTTGCTGCCTGTGCGGGCATGGGCCAGCGCGGCGATCCATGCGGTCAGACCGTTCTCCTCCGGCTTTTCGATGGCCGGGCGCAGCGTCGGGTCGCCGTTTTTCTTGTCGCCCTCCATGCCCCACTCACTGCCATAGTAGACCGCTGGCACGCCGGGCATGCCAAACAGCAGCCCGTAGAGGGGCGCAAGGCAGCTCTTGTCGGTCAGGATCGTCGCAATGCGCGTTACATCGTGGTTATCCACAAAACTGAGCAGGTGCTTACCCGTGTACAGGCACCACTGCTCCGCGCCGAACTGGCGGTTCAGGCTGTAGCTGATCTCGTGCATGTTGCCGGTGTTGAAGCTGGAATACAGTCCCTTGTAGCACTCATAGTTCGTTACGCTGTGGCAGGCGTGGTCGTTCATCCAGCGGTTGTAATCGCCGTGCAGCGTCTCACCCACCAGCACAAACTCCGGCTTGATGCTGTTGGCCAAGCCGCGCAGCTCCGCCAAAAAGCCGAGATCGAGGCAGTAGGCCACATCCAGACGCAGACCGTCAATGTCATAGTCGCGCACCCAGCCGCGCACGGCATCGAACAGGTAGTTTTTGACATCGGGGTTCTGCAGATTCAGCTTGACCAGCTCGTTGCAGCCCTCCCACGCCTCATACCAGAAGCCGTCATTGTAATTCGTGTTGCCGTCAAAGCTGATATGGAACCAATCCTTATAGGGGCTGTCCCAGCGCTTTTCCTGCACATCGCGGAACGCCCAGAAGCCGCGCCCCACATGGTTGAAAACACCGTCAAGCAGAACCCGGATGCCCGCCGCATGCAGCGCCGCACAGACCTGCTTGAGGTCATCATTGGTGCCAAGACGGCAGTCTACCCTGTTGTAGTCACGGGTATCATAGCCGTGGGCGTCACTCTCAAACAGCGGGTTGAACAGCACGCAGGTTGCTCCCAGCTTCTTGATGTGCTCCACCCAGTCCAGCACACGCAGCAGGCGATGCTCCCCGGCCTGTGTCTGGTCACCGCTGTTCTGCAGCGGCGCACCGCAAAGGCCCAGCGGATAAATCTGATAAACTACCGCTTCATCGTACCACATGTTTTTCTCCTTCCAAAATCAGAACTTCTTTTTCAGTTTTGGCTTGACCACCAGATGGTAATACCGCGTCAGCGCGGCCAGCGCCCGGTCACACAGCCAGAAGGACAGGTTGCCCGCGGCCAAAAGCACCGCCAGCATGGCCGTTCCATCGGCCAGCAGCTCGTCCAGAACAGCGGGACCGAGCAATGCAAACAGCAAAAGATAGACCAGCACAGTGGCCGCATTGAATACAGCAAATTTTATGATCCAGCGCACCCACCTGCTTTTTATCGTGTTGAGCTTCACACGCAGCACAGGGTAATACCCCATGACCAGCACATAGAAAAACGCCAGCTCGGTCTCCGGCACAAGCAGCACGGCCAAAATCGACACCGTTGCGTAGAGAGTCAGCGCATAGCGCGGGCCGTAGTCCTCCAGCACCGGAATAAGCAGAAAAGCCGCGAGCATCGGCGCAGCGTAGGTGCCGATTTGTAAGGCGCTGCCGATGAGCAGAAGCACCACCGACAACGCCCCCAGCATACCGCAGAGCGCGATCTTCTGGCTTTCCGTTTTGCGCATGGTGTTTTCTCCCTCCTGCCTTAGCCTTTCACGCGATTCTTGTACATTATACCCCGTTTTGTTCCACATTGCAAGGATTTGCTGTTTATTTTGTACAATTTTACATAGGCGTGCCCCTTTTCCTACCAGAATAAAGCCTCTGGCGATGTTATGCGGGGCCTTTCGTCAGGCGCGCCGCCTGTGTTACCCGGCTGGCTGTTCCTTTGGCTGGCTTACCTCATCCTTGACGGCCTGCATCTGTGCGACCGTACAAAAGGTATAGCCCTCCTCCCGGAACCATTGTATGATGTCCGGCAGGGCCTTCACAGTCTGGCCGGTGGCCTTGGTATCGTGCAGCAGCACCACGCAGAGGTCGTGCCCCTCGGCATCGCGGCGGATATTGCGCAGGATCTGCGCCGCATCGGGATGGCTGGCGGTGGCATCCTCCGCGCAGACATTCCAGTCGATCCAGTGGTAGCCCTTCTGCTCGGCCTGCGCCTTGAGGGTTTTCATAATGCCGCGCCCGCCGTAGCGGTGGCTGACTGTGTTTGTGCTGCCGCCGGGAAAGCGCAGCCAGTCAATGCCGCCGACGTCAACATAGGGCTCCAGCGCCTGCCGCAGCGCCTTGATGTCCTGCCAGAAGGCATCGGTACTCGCGTAAATTTTCGAGTACTGATGTGTCGCGCTGTGCAGCGCAATTTGGTGCCCCGCCGCCGCAATGTCTGCCACCAGCGGCAGATAGCGCTCGTTGGCGTCCTGCGCGCAGACAAAAAAGGTGGCCGGGACCTGCTCCCGATCAAGGATTTCCAGAATCGGCACGGTATTTTTGCTCGGTCCGTCATCAAAGGTCAGGCAAACGATTTTGGGCAGCGCCGTCTCCCCGGTGGCAGCCGACACGGCAAAACAGTCGTTGGGGGTGTCGGTATCGGTATATTCACAGTGGTACAGCCGATGAATAATGCCGAGCAGCAGCGTCAGCAGCACCGCCGCAGCCAGCGCGGACAGCAGCCGCCCGCCTCGTTCCTCCCGGTTTGCATTGCGCCGCATTACAAGCCCCTCCCCTGTTATGGTCTGGTACAAGGTATGCGGGCGCGGCAGGAAATAGACATAGGCAGCGGTGTATGGTATAATAGAGAAAACGCTGTGGGAGGCCTGCCGCATGAAGCTGAAAATTACCAAATCCGACAAGAAGGCGCTGCTGGCGGCGCTGGCCGTCTGCGGGATCGGCATACTGTTTTCCATCCTTATTGTGCTGGGGATGGATATTTACCGCAAGCATACCTACACCAGCGTGATTTTGCCGGACGCCTATCGCATTACCGACATGAAAGCGACGGCGCACACCTCCTACTCTGTCAATGGGAGCAACACCGATTACGTCTACATCATCACGGTCAAATATGAGATCGACGGCACCAGCTACACGGACACACTGCAAATTTTGCAGGGCACCCATTTTGCCACCGAGCTGCACGCGCGCTACCTGGCCGACAACGCCCCGGAAGAAGTGCTGGGCAATTTGTATTATTCCGAGAAAGACCCATCCTATATTGGGCGGTATGGGGACGATTCGCTATTCGTAGAGTAAGTAACAAAACGCGGGAAACTGCCCTTTTACCGGCAGTCTCCCGCATTTTTCTTTATTTGTTTGGAGTTCTTTTCGGCTCCTTTTTTTGCAAGAAAAGGAATAAAACTCTCGTACTTATTTCGCTCTCGCCTCGTGCATCGCGTTGATGCGCTTGCGCCACAGGCGCGGGGCAAACAGTGCCAGCATCGGGTAAAGCTCCAAGCGGCCTGCCAGCATATCAAAGGCCAGCAGCAGCTTGACCGGGGCGGAAAATTCCGCAAAGCTGCCCATCGGGCCGACCAGCTCCAGACCGGGGCCGACATTGTTCAGGCAGGTCGCAACTGCCGTAAAGGTCGTGACCACATCAAAGCCGTCCAGTGAGACGAGCAGCACCGACAGCGTCAGCAGCATGATATAAATATTAAAATAGTTGTGTACACCGCGCAGGGTCTTTTCGTCCAGCGGCTTGCCCTCAAACCGGACCGTGGTGACGGCGTGGCTGTGCAGCATCTTGTTCAGATCCTGCCGCGCCGCCTTGAAGATGATGATAACGCGGGAGACCTTTAAGCCGCCCGCCGTTGAGCCTGCGCAGGCACCCACAAAGGTCAGGATCACGATGACGACCCGCGAATAGGTCGGCCAGAGGTTGAAGTCCGCCGTGGCGTAGCCCGTGGTCGTCACGATGGACGACACCTGAAAGAACGCCGTGCGCAGCGCCGTGCCGACAGAGTCGTACAGGCCTGCGATGTTCGCCGTGATGGTCAGGGTCGAGAATGCCACGATGCCCAGATAGACACGCAGCTCCTCCGAGGCGAGAGCCTCACGGAAATGGCGGAGCAACAGGAAATAATACAGGTTGAAGTTGATGCCGAACAGCAGCATGAACACACCGATCACGACCTCAAAATAAGGGTCGTTGTAGGCACCCACGCTCAGCGCCTTGTTGCTGAAGCCGCCGGTGCCCGCCGTGCCGAAGGCGTGAATGAGCGCGTCAAACAGTGGCATACCGCCCGCGCAGAGCATGACCGTCTCGATAACGGTCATGGCGAGATAGATGGCGTAGAGGATCTTAGCGCTGTCGCTCAATTTGCTCGAGATCTTGCCGCAGGTCGGGCCGGGGACCTCAGCGCGCATCAGGTGCATGGCGCGGCCGTCCGTCATGGGCAGCACCGCCATCGCAAAAACAAGAACGCCCATACCGCCGATCCAGTGGGAAAAGCTGCGCCAGAACAGGATGCCGTGGCTCAGCGACTCAACATCGGTCAAAATTGTGGAGCCGGTGGTCGTAAAGCCCGAGACCGTCTCAAAAAGGGCGTCCACAAAGGACGGTATCTCGCCGGTGATGACAAAGGGAAGCGCACCGAAAACCGACAGCAGCACCCAGACCAGCGCCACGATGGCCAGACCATCGCGGGCGTAGATCTTGGTGTCCTTGGGGCTTTTCAGGCTGGCGGCAAGGCCCAGCACCAGCAGGATCAGCACCGGGATCAGGAATGCGGGAATCGAGGCCCACTCGCCGTAAATCGCTGCGCACCCCATGGGAAAGAGCATCAGCGCCGCCTCGATCAAGAAGATGCGCCCCAGCACAAACCCTACCATTTTATAATTCATGCCGCCGCCCTCACTTTACAATGTCACGCAGCGCATGCAGCGTTGTGTCGGTGGTGACGATGACAACATCGTCCCCCTCCTGCAGGGCGTCATTGCCGGAGGGAATGACCGTCTGGCCGCTGCGGCGCACGATGCCTGCCACCAGCAGGCCCTTGCGCAGCGTCAGATCCTTGAGCGGCACACCGATGAAGGGCAGGCCCGGGGCCACATTGAACTCCAGCGCCTCGACCCGGCCGCCCACAAGGCGGTGCAGCGTCTTGATGTTCTCCGACTCAAAGCTGTTCTGCATGGCGCGGACATACATGGCGATGGACTCCGATGTGACCGATGCCGTGGAGACCACACTGTCCACCATGCCCTTGGCTGTGGCCAGATCTGCAAAGGAGCTGCGGTTGATCTTTGCCACCACCTTGCAGGAGTTCATCTGGGAGGCATACATTGCCAGAATGATGTTCGTCTCGTCCAGACCGGTCAGCGCCACAAAGGCGTCCATCTCGGTGATGCGCTCCTCGCTCAGCAGCTCGGCGTCCGCACCGTCCCCGTGGATGACCAGCACGCCGGGGAACTTCTCGCTCATTTCCTGACAGCGAGCCGCATCGCTGTCGATGACGGTGACGCGCTTCTGGATGTCCTGCAGCTCCTTGACGAGGTAGTAGGCCATCCGGCTTGCGCCGACGATCATGACATTGTTTGCCTTCTCCTTAAAGAGGTTCAGCCGGCGGAAGAAGGACTCAAGGTCCCGGGCCGAGGCGGTCAGGTAGATCTTATCCCCCGCCTGCAGCGTAAAGGCACCGGTGGGTATGATCGTCTCACTGCCGCGTGCGACCGCACAGATCAGGATCTTGACGCGGATGTTGCGGTAGAGGTCTGTCAGCTGCAGGCCGACCAGCGGGTTGTCCTCGGCCAAGCGGTATTCGATCAGCTCAAACCGCTGGCGGCAGAACTGCTCACGCTTGATGGCCGAGGGGAAGCGCAGCACCCGCGCGATCTCGCGGGCGGTGGTCTTTTCCGGGTTGATGATCATCGACAGGCCCAGCTCATCGCGCATAAAGCGCAGCTGCTTCTCGTACTCCGGGTTGCGGATACGGGCAATGGTGTGCTGCGTGCCGAGCTTTTTCGCCACAAGGCAGGCAAGGATGTTGATCTCATCGCTGGAGGTCGTGGCAATCAGAAGATCCGCACCGTCCTCGAACGCCTCCTTCTGGACCTCATAGCTGCCACCGTTGCCGGGCACGCCGCGCACATCATAGATGTTTACAATATCCTCGATCAGGTCAGGGTTCTGGTCGATAACGACAATGTCATTGTTTTCCGCCGTAAGCTGGGCGGTCAAGGCACGGCCGACTTTGCCAAGGCCGATGACCACGATTCTCATACGAACGCTCCATTTCTTTTATTGCAAGTCGGGGCAGCGGGCAAGCCATGCTCGCCCCTGCAGTGCCGCGATACCAGGCAAGAGTTGTGCATTATTAAGCTCATTATAGCAAAGGCGCAGGAAAAAGCAATAGGACATTTTCACGGATTGTACAAGATTTTTTGAAAAAGTCCGCAAATTAGCACCCTGCAGGGCAAATTTTGCATTGACAAGCTGCCGGAAACTTGCTATAATTAGATGCTGTGTGAAATCACACAGTTATCCTTGTCTTTTCCGTTAAAAGAGAAGGCCTAATGTCCAAAAGGAGGTGCACAGAATATGGCTAAGTACGAAACCATGATGGTTACCACCGCGAACCTCGACGAAGAGGCTTCCAACG
>ERZ838399.737-NODE-737-length-36987-cov-91.679763_pt1 | contig 36987 bp, 34 predicted proteins | sample MGYA00519683_ERZ838399 | MGnify/ENA primary metagenome ERZ838399 (study PRJEB31850, sample SAMEA3708833) | human gut metagenome | biome: human gut; feature: human-associated habitat; material: faeces | place: China | collected 2014 ...
TTTTAAATTAATTTTGTAGGCTCTTTCCTTACCCCAACATTTAGTATAGAGCCAATTTTAATAGCCAAACGGCAAGCCGTTTGGCGGTTTGAAATAACGGCGAATGCCATTAAATTGCGATAGCAAAAAAGAAAGATATTCTTAAAATTAAAGCCGTCAACGCATAGCGATGACGGCTTATCTGCTGATTATTTCTTTTTGGTTCTATGATAAATGTTTGGGTAATGATGTTATCCTAAAAATTTCAACAAGCTAAAAAGCCTTCCGCTTTGAGGGGAAGTTGGCATTTTCTAGGGAAAATGCCAGATGAGGTGTCGCCGTTTACGGCGTTTTTCTTAATCTAATCTTTTATATAAGAGAACTCTTAACGAGTTCTACACCTCATCAGTCACTTGCGTGACAGCTTTTTTCTGCGAAAACGGCTAACCCTTTGTCGCTATGCGACATTTTCCTTTACAAGGGAATACCTCAAGGGGAAGCCTTGATAACTCTGTTCTTAGCCCCAACTATTGACAAAGAACCGAAAAAATAACACACCCTGTAAATCAAGGTGTGTTATTGGCGCGCTGGAAGAGACTCGAACTCCCGACCTTCTGATTCGTAGTCAGACACTCTATCCAGCTGAGCTACCAGCGCATATGCGGTTAATTATTAACCGCAAGTAGTATATTACCACATTCTTTTAAAAAAAGCAAGTGTTTTTTGAATTTTTATTTATTTATTTTTTTAATTTTTATCGTCAAAGAAAGCAAAGAATGCTCTGTAAGCCATATAAACATCAACCTTTGATACGATTTCAAAAGGTGCGTGCATACAAAGTACAGGCACACCGAGGTCTACTACATCAACATTCATATTGGCAACATACTTGGCGATTGTTCCGCCGCCGCCCATATCAACCTTGCCGAGCTCGCCTACCTGCCACATTACATTGTTTTTCTCAAGCAAAGCTCTTACCTTGCCCATATACTCGGCAGATGCGTCCGAAGTATCGTACTTTCCGCCATGACCTGTATATTTTGAAATAACAACACCCTCGTTAATATAGCAAGAATTCTTTGCCTCGTAAGCCGCTGCATAGGTTGGGTCATATGCTGCGCTTACATCTGCTGAAAGACAAGTGCTCTTTGAAAGTGCCTTGTATCCGTCAATGCCGTCCTGCTTTGCAAGGTCATACACAAAGTAACGCAAAAAGTCGCTCTGCATACCTGTATTGCCGTCACTGCCTGTTTCTTCCTTATCGGTAAGGTAAGTAATGCAGGTCTGCTCAGGAGTGTTTACATCAAGAGCCGCCATAACCGCAGGATAAGCACAAACCTTATCATCGTGACCGTAGCCGCCGATCATACTTGCGTCAAATCCGATATCTCTTGTCTTAAATGACGGAATAAGACAAAGCTCGGCAGAAAGAAAATCGCCCTCTACAATACCGTATTTCTTATTAAGAATTGCCATTACATTGAGCTTTACAAGGTCTTTTTCGTCTTCGCCGTCAGCATATGGACGAGAGCCGACAAGAACATTGAGGTCTTCACCTGTAAACACCTTTGCAAGCGGCTTTGAAACCTGATCCTTTGCAAGGTGTGGGAGCAAGTCAGTAACGCAGAAACAAGATTCGCCCTCGTCATCGCCCCAAGTGATGTTTACCTTTGTGCCGTCAAGCTTTACGACTGTGCCATGGAGAGAAAGCGGAAGTGCTGTCCACTGATATTTTTTAAGACCGCCGTAGTAGTGAGTTTTGAAAAGTGCAAGGTTTGTGTCCTCGTAAAGTGGATTCGGCTTTAAATCAATTCGTGGTGAGTCAATGTGAGCGATTGCAAGTCTTGCACCGTTCTTTACACCGTTTTTGCCGATAACAGCAAGTGCGATTGCTTTGTCACGGTTTACATAATAAACCTTATCGCCTGCGTTATATGACGCATTTTCATCGTATTCTGTAAAGCCTGCTTTCTTTGCAAGCTCAAGAGTGTAGCTTACAGCCTCACGCTCAACAGGAGAATGGTCTAAAAATTCTTTATAGCCTACGCAGAAATCGTCTGCCTTTTCAACTTCTTCGGCACTGAGGGCAGCCACGCCCTTTTTGCCTTTCATAAAAATTTCTTCTTTAAGAAGAGTTGCCTTACTTTTTTCGTCTGCCATAATTATCTTCCTTTCATTTAGATGTACCATATTATTTTATGAATAATATAACTCAATATACTTTGCTTTTGCGTCCGTTACCCTTTCCACATATTCCTTTGTTTCGGGATACGGTATATCTGTAAGCGTTACGCCGTCTGTGCTGTAATCGGGATTATCAAGCCAGTCAGACACCACAAAACCTGCGTTGTACGCTGCAATAGCCGATGTTTCTGTTCCGTAAAAATCAAGAAAATATTTTAAAAGATACGAGCCGTAGTCTATACAGATTTCGGGATTAAACAAGTCGTCTTCTGTGTATTTTCCCTCGCAGTCTCTCACCTGCTGCAGCCATTCAAACGAACTCGGCATAACCTGCATTATTCCGCAAGCGCCTGCGTCCGACTGAGCGTCTGCATTAAATCCGCTTTCCGTTCGGATAACGGCATAAATAAGCGACTCATCAAGCTCATAATCCTTTGCGGCTTTTTGCACATATTTACTGTAATCTCTCGGATAGCTAAGCTCAAGCAGCTGTTCCCTTGCGCTGTCATAACAATTAAACACAAACAGTGCAAGCAAAATTGCCGCAAGCACAATACAGCCGCCGACTATAAAGCCTTTTTTCTTCTTTTGTGGTTTCTTCCTGTATCGTGGATTTGCCGCCATTAAATCACCTGCCGTAAGTATCCGAGCAGTCCCTCGGCTTTGCTGATAAGTTCTTGCCGAGAGCCGTTATTTTCAAGAATAAAATCCGAATTTTCTTTGAAATAGCTTTCGGTAAGCTGAGCGTTTATACGGCTGTCCGCCATTTCTTCTGAAATATTATCCCTCTGCATTATGCGCTGTTTTCTTATATTTTCATCTGCGGTAATGCTGATTATGAAATCGCAAATCACATTTGCCCTGCTCTCAAAAAGCTGAGGCGCATCAAACACAATCAGCTTTTTGTCGGCACTTATACACTCCTCGGCTTTTTTCAGAAAAAGCGAAAGCACAAACGGGTGGATAAGCTCGCCTAAAATTTCTGTTTTTTCCTTTGTTGCAAATGCCCTTTGCGCAAGTTTTTTGCGGTCAAGAGTTTTGTTTGGCAATATTATGTCACTGCCAAACTCCGCCGAAAGAATTTTAAGACACACCGAGTTTGGTTCATAAAGCTCTGCCACAAGACGGTCTGCATTGATTACCGCCGCACCGTTTTTGGCAAAAACCTCTGATACAGTGCTTTTGCCTGCGCCCGTCTGCCCTGTAAGTCCTAATATTTTATATTTTTTCAAGGTCAATCACCTCATAGCCGGCGGCTCTGATAAGCCTGTTATACAGTGCCATTCCAACGCCCTCACATGACGGCAGTCGGGAATACGCCGTATCTATTCCGCCAACCTCGTCAACCTCTCGGAGCATATCAAAAAGTCTGTGCGCCTGCTGTGCATAGTCTTTTCTTTTGCCAAGCGAAAATGTTTTTACTTTCAGCTGTGAAATATCCTCGTCACAACACAAGGCGGCTGTTTTGCCGTCAGCCTTGCTGTTTACATAATTAATATATTCTTCATCTGTGCCTTTAAGAAGTATAACCCTCGCTTTTGGCGAATAATGCTTGTACTTCATACCCGGACTTGCCGCCTTTTGGTTAGGGTCGAGCTTGTCGAGCACCGCCTTGTTAAGCTCAACCTCGCCAATGGTTTCTCTGAGCTGTTCAAGAGTAATTCCGCCCGGTCTTAAAAGGCAAGGAACTTCGCCCGCAAGAGTGATAACCGTACTCTCCACACCAACTTCGCTTGCGCCGCCGTCAATAACAGCCTCTATTTTGCCGTTCATATCATTCATTACATGAGTTGCGGTAGTAGGGCTTGGCGAACCCGACAAATTTGCCGATGGTGCGGCAAGCGGAGTTTTAGCCGCTCTTATGAGCGCCCTTGCAACAGGGTGTGACGGACAGCGGATTGCAACGGTTTCAAGTCCTGCCGACACTTCATCGGGAATAATATCCGATTTTTTCATTATAATTGTAAGAGGGCCCGGCATAAATTTTTTGGCAAGAATTTTTGCCTTTTCGGGAATTTCTGCGGTTAAGCCGAATTTTTCTATATCCTCAAACTCAGCCACATGAACAATCAGCGGATTATCCATCGGTCTGCCCTTTGCCTTGAAAATTTTTGCGACTGCCTTGCCGTTGAGAGCGTCTGCCGCAAGTCCGTAAACGGTTTCGGTCGGCATACCTACAAGTCCGCCTTTTCTCAGGATTTCTCCTGCTTTGTTTATGTTTTCCTGTGTACTTTCGAGCAATAATGTTTGCATATTGTCACCTTGATTATGAATTTTCCATACTTTCCTTGAGCTTTTCGGCTCTGTCTGCTGTAACAAGCGCATCTATAACCTCGTCAAGATTGCCATTCAATATATCTTCAAGCTTGTATAGCGTAAGTCCGATTCTGTGGTCGGTAAGTCTGCCCTGCGGATAATTGTAGGTTCTTATTCTTTCACTTCTGTCGCCTGTGCCTACCTGTGACTTACGGTTAGCGGCAATTTCACTCGCCTGCTTGTCCTGCTTTTCCTTTAAAAGTCGGCTTTTAAGCACCTTGAGCGCCTTATCCTTGTTTTTGTACTGACTTCTTTCGTCCTGACACTCAACAACAGTGCCTGTGGGCAAGTGGGTAATTCTGATTGCGGAGCTGGTTTTGTTGATATGCTGACCGCCTGCACCGCTTGAGCGGAATGTGTCTATTTTCAAATCGTTAGGGTCAATTTCAAGCTCGACATCTTCTGCCTCCGGCAAAACGGCAACCGTTGTGGTTGAAGTATGCACTCTGCCCTGACTTTCGGTTTCGGGCACTCGCTGAACACGATGCACGCCGCTTTCATATTTAAAACGAGAGTATGCGCCCTCGCCCTCAATCATAAAAGAAATTTCCTTGTAGCCGCCAAGCTCGGTTTCGTTTGCGTTTACTATTTCGATTTTGTATCCCTTTTTCTCGGCATACATACTATACATTCTGAAAAGCACCGCACTGAAAAGCGCCGACTCCTCGCCGCCTGCGCCGCCACGAATTTCCACGATAACATTTCGCTCATCATTCGGGTCTTTTGGCAAAAGTAAGATTTTCAGATTTTCCGAAAGCTCCTCAATATTTTGCTTAGCCTCGTCAAGTTCGAGCTGAGCAAGCTCCTTTAAGTCGTTGTCACTGCTTTCGTCAAGAATTTCAAGACTTTCTTTCTGCGCCTTTACCGCCTTTTTGTAATCACGATATGTAAGCACAATTTCTTCAATCGACTTAAGCTCTTTCATTATTTTTTGATACTGCTCGGGATCTGCCGCAACCGACGGCTCATAAAGCCTTTGCGAAAGCTCGGAGTACCTTTTGTCAAAAATTTCTATTCTTTCAAACATATTATTTTTCCTTATCGGTTAAAATTCTTTTAATATTTTTTTCAATCTTATTGCGTGGCACCATAACCTCTCTGCCACAACCGAGGCAACGGATTTTAAAATCCATTCCAATCCTTAATATTTCAAATTCTTTACAACCGCAAGGGTGCGGTTTTTTCATTTCTACGCTGTCACCGACATTAACATTCATACTAACACTTCCGATTATATAAAAGCTAAAAACTCAAGTAAAACAGACGCTTTTCGGCATTTTTAAACAATATTTTGCAAAAAGCGCTTGTCAGCATTTTGTTTTATGCTATTATTGATTTTTATTATATATCAATACTGCCAAAATATCAAGAGTTTGCTTTAACTGCTTTTACAAAGATTACAAATAATTACAATAATATTAAAAATTTATTGCCTTTTTATCATAGATGTGGTAAAATAGGCTTTGATAAACAGAAATGTAAACATATTTGACAGAAAGGAAGATTTAAAATGTTTTATAAAAAACTCAAAAGAATTCCGGCAATGTTCTTAGTTTGTGCATTACTTTTTACCACAGTATTTTCGTATTCAATGATTGCTAATGCGTCATCGTCTTTCACCTCAAGACTTGATGCACCGTCATACAGCAATGATTATTATTACAGCAATAAAAATATCTATTACCAATACGGCTATGGTATGCCAAACTGCACAGCTTACGCTTACGGCAGAGCATACGAAATTCTTGGCAGAGATCCGGGACTTTGCCACTATGACGCTTACGAGTGGTATGACTACAACGATGGTTACAGCAGAGGTCAGACTCCAAAGGTTGGCGCTATTGCTTGTTGGGAATATTACAGAAACGGCGAAACAGGCGGTCATGTTGCCGTTGTAGAAAAGGTAGAGAACGGTACAGTTACACTTTCAAACTCAGCTTGGGGTTGGAAAAACTTCTACCTTACATATGCCGATGTTAATGACCCTACAATGGGTGAGTCAGACTGGACATTCCAGGGATTTATTTACCTTGGCGACTTTAACAAGGGCAGTGACAGCGATAATGTTGTTACAGACTACAAAAACGGTGTTTATGAGGTTGAAGTAAGCGACTATCTCAATATGAGAGAAACCGCAGCAACTTCTTCAAAAACAGTTTCTCAGCTCTATAACAACGATCAGGTTTATGTTACCGATATTAAAGCAAACGGCGGCTACACATGGGGTTATTCAGAAATAATCAAGGGTACCAACAAAGGCAAAAAAGGTTGGGTGGCTCTTGACTTCTGTAAGTTTATTCAGGACAAGCCTACAAGTGATGACATAGTATACAAGATTGGCGATATCGACTTAAGCGGTGAAATCAATGTTCTCGACACCACCGCTCTCCAGTTGTATGTATCTAAAAACGGCGACCTTACAGACGCACAGCTAAAGCTTGCCGATCTTGACGGCGACGGTAAAATTGATGTAGGCGATGTAACAGCTTTACAGCGCATTATTTCAAAACAAAAAACACTCTAAAACTACATAATAAAATTACGGTCATTCGCAAAATGTGCGAATGACCGTTTTTTGGTTTAAAAATCAATTGTACATGTATCCTCATACAAAGCTCTATCTCCCGAAACTCCGCTTGCCCATGCGTGGGTTTCAGAATCTTCTTCTATCATTCTGAATTCTAAAATATTTTTTCCCGATGCATTTTTGTACTTTTCAATATCCTCTTTATCTACTAAAATATAATAATAGCAATTCATATCAGCGGCACAATACTGTATTGTATATGCTGTAGTATCGTTTCCGTTAATCGTTGCACTGAGCATCTCAAACTTTACAGTTTTATCTGTTTTATTATGTGAATATAATCTTAATCTATCATATTTTTCTGATGAGGTGTGGTCTGTATCTAAATACAATAAAGTACCGTATTCATTGTCAAAAACAACCTGTTCGGTATTTGTATTTTCTCTTGCCGGCGGAGTGATTTCGTCAGCTGTTTTGCCTGTTGGATACAAATAAAATATTTGATTACAATAAAATGTTTCTTCGTCAGAATGATTTTCAGTATTATATACCTGTAGATTAAATGCCACTTCATCAATAGAATTTATACCGCATTTTTTAATTTGTTCAAGATCAAATTTTATGCTGAATGAATCTGTTTCGCCCGGATCTGTGCAACCATAGCCAACCCTACCAATATCATGGCAATAATACCTGTTTACATAAAAGTAATCGCTAAAATCTGTATCAACTTTTATTTCTTCATCTGTTGTTTTATTTTTGAGTTCTGCTTTTACCTCAAATCTGTTACTATACATCTCACAACCCGTGACAGTGACAGTACACTTGTCGTTATCAAAAAGCACCTGTTCATCAAGACTGTAATCAATTTGAGTTAATCCGTCTTCTCCGTTGTCAGCTCCGCTGTTCTCATCGGAAATATTGCTGTTTATTTGAGAAACAACATCATCGATGTTTTTATCCTTATTTTTGTTATTCACTACCACCGCAGCCGTAATTCCGCCAATAACAACAGCAAAAGCTGCAACTATTGCAAAAAGTTTTAAAAGAATTGATTTTGACATTAATTTTCCTCCAAATGCGCCTATATTTTTTTCTGCTTTTAATGTACTGCTTTTCGGTTCTAAATTTTGAGATGTTATACTTATCTTCGGAACAATTAAGTTTTTTGCCTCTGTAATGAAAAGAGAAGTAAAAAACGGAACGGGTACAATAATGTGCAATTTATCGTTGTTTTCCTCTTCATACTTTAAAATCGCCTTTTTCATTTTTCCTCTGGCAAGATTAAGGCGTGACATTACAGTACCCACGGGGCAATCTTCAACCTCTGCAATTTCTGTTATTGACATTTCATCAAAATAATACATAAAAACGGCTCTGTATTGTACTTGCGACAAAGTATTCTGCATAATTTCTAAAATTATTCTGCGATTTTCATTATCGGTTATATATTCCTCGGGAATTGTTATTTCCGAAGTTTCAGAATAATTCTCAAGAATTTCATCATCAAGCTGCAGTTCCTGTTTGGCTTTAAAAAAGTCCTTGCATTTATTTACCGCAATTTTCTTAACCCATACAGGGAATTTGGCGTTTTCTTCAAGAGTATTCAGCTTTAAAAATGCGGTAACATATGTATTTTGCATAATTTCCTCTGCGTGAGTTTCGTTTTTCAACAAACTTATGCAGGTAAACCACACCTCTTGCTGTGTAAGATAATACAACCTGTCAAATGCCGTATTATCACCGTTTTTGGCTTTAATTACTAAACTACTTATTTCTTCCATAAATATCTCCTTTAAATCAGTATAAAAAGCAGTACATAATATAGACGATTGAAAATCAACTTCCATTTAATTTTTTTAAAATTTTTAATATTTTTTTAAATTTTTTTGATTTATGATTTTTATTATTTTTGTGATAAATTTTATTATATCATAAAAACGCTGTTTATGGGTATTTATTTTTTCAAACTTTTAATACGAATAATTACAAATGACTTTTCAAAAATTTTTTGTAACTTTTACATAAATTTTACTTGAAATATTTAAGATTTAACAATATAATAAGAATAATAAGGAGTGATATAATGACTTCAACAATTGATGTAAAAAAGAAACAAGATTTAAAAAAATGGCTTGAAATGCCTTACAATAACAGAGAGCTAAGCTGGCTCGATTTTAACGCCCGTGTACTTGAAGAGGCTTTTGAAAAGGAAAATCCTATAATGGAAAGATGTAACTTCCTTTCAATTACAGCCTCAAACCTTGACGAATTTTTTATGGTTCGTGTTGCAGGCGTACTTGATAATATTCATCGTGGCACAAACAAACCCGACCCATCGGGACTTACACCTAAAATGCAGATGAAAAAAATCAGTGAAAAAGTACATGCCTTTGCCGAAAAGCAGTACAACTGCTACAATCGTTCCATTATTCCGTCACTGAGAGCAAACGGCATTAACTTTGTTAAGGCAGATGAAATGACCGACGAGCAAAAAGCATTTGCAGACGATTATTTTCAGAGAGTGGTATTCCCTGTTCTCACACCGATGGCGGTTGACACAAGCCGTCCGTTCCCTTTGCTTGCAAATAAGAGCCTTAACATTGCGGTTTTGCTGACAAATGCCGAGGGTGAAGAATTTTACGCACTTGTGCAGGTGCCGTCGATTCTCCCACGATTTTTGGAACTCCCTGCAAAGGGCAAGCGTGACTTTATAACCCTTGAAAGAATTATTACCATTCATTTGGGCGAACTGTTTGAGCTTTATAACATCAAACAGTCGGCAGCTTTCAGAATCACAAGGGACTCTGACCTTGACATTGACGAGGACACGGAAGACCTTATGGAGGAAATTAAAAAATCCATTAAAAAGCGTCAGCGTGGTGTGCCTGTAAGACTTGAATTTTCTAAAAAATGCCACAAGTCAATCCGCCAATTCCTTGTAGATGCATTGCATGTAACCGAGGACGAAATTTATGTACAGCACGGTCCGCTTGACCTCACTTTCCTTTCTAAATTTGCAAGAATAAAGGGCTGCGAAAAATTCTGTTTTGAGCCGATTACACCTGTTAATCCGCCTGCCGAATTTTATGATTGCAACGATATTTTCGAGGCTATTCGTGAAAAAGACAGACTTGTGCACCACCCATATGAGAGCTTTGATGTAGTGGTTGACTTTGTTAAAAAAGCCGCAAAAGACCCCGATGTACTCGCAATCAAGCAGACATTGTATCGTGTAAGCGGCAACTCTCCTATCGTTGCGGCACTTATTAAAGCCGCTGAAAACGGCAAGCAGGTTACCGTACTCGTTGAGCTTAAGGCTCGTTTTGACGAGGAAAACAACATACAGTGGGCAACCAAACTTGAAAAAGCAGGCTGTCATGTAATTTACGGTCTTACAGGTCTTAAAACTCACTGCAAAATCTGCCTTGTTGTACGAAAAGACAAAGACGGAATCCGCCGTTATCTGCATATGGGTACAGGTAACTACAACGACAGCACAGCGAGATTCTACACAGACATCGGTATGTTTACCTGCCGTGAAGAATACGGCCTTGACGCATCGTCATTATTCAACACACTTACAGGCTATTCTTTACCGCCCGAATACAATAAATTTATTGTTGCTCCTCAAGGTATGCGACCTTTCTTTGAGGAAATGATAAGAAAGGAAATTGAAAATGCAAAGCAGGGACTTCCTGCGTCAATTACCGCAAAGGTAAATTCACTTGTAGACCCTGCAATCATCAGCTTGCTTTACGAGGCATCGCAGGCAGGCGTAAAAATTGAGCTTATCGTGCGTGGCATTTGCTGTCTTATTCCGGGATTAAAAGGCTGGAGCGAAAACATAAAGGTAATAAGCATTGTAGGACAGCTCCTTGAGCACAGCCGAATTTTTAAATTTGAAAACAACGGCAATCCTCTCTACTACCTCGGCAGTGCCGACTGGATGCAGAGAAACCTTGACAGACGAGTTGAACTTGTGTTCCCTGTTGAGGACGAAGACATTAAAAACAGGGTTGAACAGATTTTAAAAGTTACGCTAAAAGACACGGTAAATGCAAGAAAGCAGTTACCCGACACCACATATCACCTTGTAGATAAGCGTGGCAAAAAACGACTTAACAGCCAAAAACATTTTTCAAAACTTGCACAACAGGCACAAAATGCCGTTAAAAAACAGACATATGTAAGAACAGTAGGCACTCCTATAGTACCTGCAAAGGAAGGAGAAAAAGCAGAATGAAAAGAATCGGTATTTTAACAAGCGGCGGTGACTGTCAGGGACTTAACTCTACTATCCGTGCAGTCGCAAAAACACTTTATCAGAATTGCGGCAATGACGGCGTGCAGATTATCGGCATTATTGACGGCTACCGAGGACTTATTTACAACGAAACAAGGATGATGAAACCTGATGATTTTTCGGGTATTCTTACAAGGGGCGGTACTATTCTCGGCACATCAAGACAGCCGTTCAAACTTATGAGAGTTATTGACGAAAACAGCGTTGATAAAGTTGCCGAAATGAAAAAGAACTATAAAAAACTTGAGCTTAACTGCCTTGTTGTTCTCGGCGGAAACGGCACACAGAAAACCGCAAACCTCTTGCGTGAAGAGGGCTTGAATGTTGTTTCTCTGCCAAAAACAATTGACAATGACCTTTGGGGTACAGATAAAACATTTGGTTTTCAAAGCGCCGTTGACATTGCAACAAATGTTATCGACTGTATTCACACCACCGCAACCTCACATGGAAGAGTTTTCATTGTTGAGGTTATGGGGCACAAGGTTGGCTGGCTGACTTTGTATGCAGGTATTGCCGGCGGTGCAGATGTTATTTTAATTCCGGAAATTCCGTACGATATTAATTCCGTAATTAATACAATTAAGAAAAGAACCGAAAGCGGAAAGAAATTTTCAATTCTTGCCGTTGCCGAGGGCGCAATTTCAAAGGAGCTTGCCGCAATGCCTAAGAAAAAGAGAAAGGCTGCTTTAGCTGAAATTGCCTATCCGTCAATCTCATATAAGATTGCAAAGGAAATTCAGGATGCAACAGGACAGGAAACAAGAGTTACAGTGCCCGGACATTTCCAGAGAGGCGGAAGTCCTGACGCATATGACAGAGTGCTTTCTACTCGCTTTGGCATTGCCGCCGCTGAGCTTATCATAAACGGCAACTATGGCAAAATGGTAGCGCTTGTAAACAACAAGGTTGTTGCCGTACCGCTTGAGGAAATTGCAGGCAAGCTGAAAGCCGTTCCTGCCGACCACGAAATCGTAGCCGCCGCAAGGAAAATGGGCATTGCCTTTGGCGACGAAAAATAATTAACAATTTGTGTTTAAAATGTTGAAAAAAAGCGTTCACCACTTTTTAAGTTAGTGAACGCTTTTAATTTATTGGTTGACCAAACTTTTTTGCTTCGGGACGGAAACTCTTGCCTTTTCATCACATTGTTGCCCGATTGAAAAAGCTAAACATAATCATTTACAAAGTATAAATAAAGTCCCTGTTAATTTATTTCCTATTAAACTTTTTAACCTTTTCAGAGAGGTTTTGCAACTCTTCATTTGAAAGATCCGGCAGATGTTCGAGGTCATCAAGAAACTTTGCGATGCTTTCTTTCTCTCTCAGCCTTGTGCTTTCAATATAATAGCTCGTTATTATTCCGGGTACAACAGCAATTATGAGAATTGAGCAGATAGAAAGGAATATTGACATGGCTCTGCCTAAAATTGTAACGGCTGTTATATCTCCGAAACCGATTGTTGTTGCCACGCTAAAGCAATACCATATACTGTCAAAAATGCTTTTTATATTAGGCTCTATTATCCATACACCCACGCTCACACAAGCAAAGATGATTATGTATGTAGTCAAAAATTTTAATGCGCCTGTTCGTTTTAGCACAATTTTTATAAGCCGAGTTTTTTTCATAATTCCACCGCCTGCCTTATTTAACAAAATTATATCAATATTGCCCGATTTAGTCAATAAAATTAAAAATACGATTTTTATTTGTAAATTTGCTCATTTCCCGTATTTAATTTTAATTACGGTATTGGTCGGGCAGCAAATTTAGCAAACAGCTTATTATTTGTCCCGAATATAAAAGTTTTGCTTTTGCTTTACTTCGTTACCCGACCGATGATTCGCTAAACCACCATAATAAAAAAGTCCGACCTTTAAAAGTCGGACTTTAATAACTATTTAGCCTTTTACAAATAACTGTTCCCAATAATAAACATTATTGTCAACATAGCAGGACACACCGATTTTGTTATAATTGCTGTTCATAATGTTTTGGCGATGTGACGGTGACTCCATCCATGCTTTTACAACCTGAGCAGGTGTAGTCTGTCCTTTAGCAATATTTTCGGCTGCCGCACTAAAGAAAACATTGTTTTCAATCAGTGCTGTTATCCAGCTTGTTTCATTTGGGCGCTGATGAGAGAATAGTGTAACTGTTTCCTTTGCTCTTGTGTCTGCCGCATTAGTGATTGTAGTATCCTTTTGCAGTGCCGGAATACCCTCTTTGGCTCTTTCGGCATTTATAAGCTCAATTACCTTATCGGCAAATTCTCTGTTGTAGCTTGCCTGCGAAACAGGTTTTGTTGTTGGCTGCGGTTGTGTTGTTGGCTGAGCGGTGGTCGGCTGAGTGGTAGGAGCGGTTGGAGTATCTCCGCTCGAAATCAGCATTTGTGCTGTGGTTACATCTTGAACATCAATTTTGCCGTCATTGTTGTAGTCGGCAATTATTTTCTGTTCATCGGTTAATTGACCGTCGCCCGATATGTTGATCTGCAAGTATGTAACATCAACCACATCAAATTTTCCGTCACCGTTTAAGTCATAGCCTTGCAAGTCTTGCGCCGATACCGACACCATCGCAGTTGAAATTACCGCAGCAGCCGAGAGAATTACGGCTATAATTTGTTTTAATTTTTTCATATCTGCACCTTTCGTCAGCTTTGATAAATATTGAGGAGAATATTTTTAATATCCCAGAGCTTTTTGGAGAGGTCAACATAGTAGTTATGCGGATTTTCAAATCTCTTAACCTCGTCCCAAAGAAGTCCGATCTGGTCTTTACAGTATTTAGCAATTTCTTCAATGCTTGGTGAGTTATACACACACTCGCCGTTTTTAAATATCGGCACAAGAAGTTCTTTCGCTGTAAAGTCAGTCAAAGTCTTTGTTTTCCAAGTAGCATTTTGGTCAAAAATTGTATGCGGCTTAGAGAAATCCATAACTTCGTCATACACACAAAGCTCATCGGCAAGTGCTTTGCCGCTTTCGTTATCATAGTAACGGTAGAGCTTTTTAAAGTGCGGATTTGTGATTTTTGTTGTATTTTCGCTGACCTTGATTTTAGGGATAATCTCGCCGCTTGTAGGCTCTTCAACGGCTACAAGTTTATATACGCCGCCAAATACAGGCGAGCTTGATGAGGTGATAAGTCTTTCACCAACGCCGAAAACATCAACCCGAGCGCCCTGCATCATAAGGTCACGGATAAGATACTCGTCAAGAGAGTTTGACGCAACAATTTTGCAGTTCGGCAACCCTGCCTCGTCAAGCATTTTTCTTGCTTTTTTTGAGAGGTACGAGATATCGCCCGAATCAAGACGGATTGCAAACTCGTTAATTTCCTTTGGAACGAGCACTTCTTTAAACACCTTTATTGCGTTTGGAACACCGCTTTTAAGTGTGTTGTAGGTATCAACAAGCAATGTAGGGTTTTCAGGATAAAGCTCGCAGTAGGTGCGGAAAGCAGTGTACTCGTTGTCAAACATCTGTACCCATGAATGAGCCATTGTACCGCCGGCAGGAACACCATAGAGTGCGTCTGTAAGCGTACAGGCTGTACCTGCACAACCGCCTATATATGCCGCTCTTGCACCGTCAACAGCACCGGTTGCGCCCTGCGCTCTGCGTGAGCCAAACTCAAGCACTGTTCTGCCCTGAGCCGCACGAACGATTCTATTTGCCTTTGTTGCAATAAGCGTTTGGTGGTTGATTGTCAGCAGGAGATAGGTTTCAATCAGCTGAGCCTCAATAGCAGGCGCTTTTACAGTGATAATCGGCTCGTTAGGAAAGATAGGAGTTCCCTCCGGTATAGCGTAAATATCGCCTGTAAATTTAAAGTTTGCAAGATATTTCAAAAATTCTTCGTCAAAAATTCCTTTTTCTCTGAGATATTCAATATCGCTTTCAGAAAAGTGAAGATTTTTGATATAGTCAATTACCTGCTCAAGACCTGCGGCAATGGCAAAACCTCCGTTGTCGGGCACTTTTCTGAAGAAAAGATCAAAGTAAACATTCTTTTTGTAAAAGCCGTTTTTAAAATAGCCGTTTGACATTGTAAGCTCATAAAAATCGCAGAGCATAGAATAGTTAGTTTCTGTCATTATAAATCACCTGAAATTTCAATTCCAATTTATTCGGACTTATCAGCTTTCAATCTGTTCAAGATTTGCTACGCCTTTTTTAAGGCAAACTTTTTGTGCCGCAACAGCAAGAACGCACATTACTATAACAAGTCCAAGGTTAATTATAGCAGGTTCAACGCTAAAAATCCATAGTAATACAAGAGAAATTGTGCAGATAGCGGCGGTAATTGCAATAATTATAGCCGCATTTATTACTGTATTGTAGTTGCCACGCAGTGCGTTTATTTCATCGTCCCACACAAGCTTAGGATTTATGGTGTCTAAAAATATTCCGAGGTAGGTAACAAACACAACGCAAATCAAGCTCAGGGCAATGTGAATAAGTGGAGTTACTATGAAAACAAACGGATTAAATGTTGTTGCGAGTATTGCGCAGTACACATTAAATGCTATTACATACAGCACCATAACCGAGCCGCTGATTATTATGCTTGCGAGAGCTTTTGCGTTGATTTGCGTTCTCAGTCCAACAGGAATGTAGCGCATAAACTGAAAATGCTTGCCCTCTCTTGATATTGAGGACGAGGCAATACTGTTGATTGCCGTAACAAGTGCCGAAATTACAACGGCGGATACAGTGATGATTGTAATGCTTTTCCGGTCACCTGCAAGGTACGGAGTCAGCACACCCGACAAAAAGTTTGTACTTCCCTGCAAAATCATAATAACAGCCATAAATACAGGCCACAAAAGATTTATGGCAATGCAGTCCATAAAGAACGGCGGTGTTCTGAAAAGCACCAAAAATTCCTTTTTAAGGTAGCTTGCAAAAATGTCCTTTTGAACAGATTTTTCAATAGCCTGTCCTGCAATGCTTTTACTGCGCCTTGATTTTGTTGTATTAATATCCGATACGCCCTTGATATACATTTTTGAGGCGAGAAAAAGGAAAATTGCCACAACTACAACATTAGCAAGCAGATACAAAATCAAAAGACAGGCTCCGTCACCGGCGATAGAATCCATCATAAGAGGAATGTGCGGAAAAATAATGTTCATTACATTTAAAAATCCGTTGTCGGCACTTGCAAGTGAGCTGACGATTGCCTCGGGATTAAATCCGCTCACGCTTACGAGGGCTACCAATGAGCCTACTATAAGTACGGCAGTGCCGATACCTGTGATTTTGTTGAGAAAATCACGATTTTTTACCGAATGGGTAAAATACATAAATATAACGGCAATAATTCCGCAGTAGGCAAGAGGAATTATAGGAACGGTTAAAATGCCGATTAATGAGGCAACTATACCCGTAGCCGAAAATCCATGCGCACACATAAAGCCTGCACAAGCGCCGAGAATCAGGATAAACTCCATAATGTTCTCAGAAAGCAGAGAATAGGCAAACTTAGCGCTTACAATCTCCCTCGGTTTTAACGGCAGAGGAATTAGATTTTCAATATCGTTTGAAAAGTAAAATATATTAATGATTACATTAATGCCGAAGATTACCGACAAAATGGATATAATATGTAAAATTACATTTGCGCCCTGCGTTGTGCCACCGTAAGACATTACGCCAAGAGTGAGCGCATAGGTTATTATGCCGACAAGCAGTCCTGCGGGAATCATAATCAGCAGAACAACGGCAGTGCCCATAATTTTATAAAAGTGCTTTGAGCGCTTTTTTTCAGCCGAGGTAAGCTCGGTTGTTTTTATAAAGGTTTTTAATAAAGTTAAGAAATTACTCATTTTCAGTCAGCTCCAAAAAGATTTGTTCAAGTGATTTGCCTGTGTTCTGACTGCAAAGGTTATCAAGTGTGCCGTCATACAGCGACCTGCCCTTTTTAATGATAATAACCTTGTCGCAGAGCTTTTCCGCTACCTCAAGTATGTGAGTAGAGAAAAATACACAGTTGCCCTTGTCGGCGTGTTCACGCATCATAGACTTTAGTTCAAAGGCACTTTTTGGGTCAAGACCGATTAAAGGCTCGTCAAGAATCCATACATCGGGATTGTGAACAAGTGCGGCGGCAACCATAATTTTTTGGCGCATACCATGCGAATAGCTCAGCATAGGAGCTTTAAGACTGTCGGTAAGACCGAATCTGTCGCAAACCTCGGTAAATCTCTTTTTGCGCACATCGGTGGGAACTTTGTATATGTCGCCTATAAAATTGAGAAATTCAATTCCTTTAAGCCTTAAAAACATATCGGGACTGTCGGCAATGTAGCCGATGCTTTTTTTAGCCTCAAGCGGATTTTTTTTAATATCGTAGCCGTTAATGCTGATTTCTCCGCTGTCGCTTGATAAAATACCCGTCAGCATTTTTATTGTGGTGGTTTTTCCCGAGCCGTTTGGCCCGATAAAGCCTACAATTTCGCCCTTGTTTACATTAAAGGACAAATCGTCTACCGCTTTAAGGGTGTTGTTAAACACCTTTGTAACATTATTGAATTTTATCATAATTTCAACCCCTTATGTATTTGTATTTATATAAATATTATAAAATCATAGGCTTGCATTGTCAATTATTTTTATAATGTTTTTAAATATTGACGATATATAATTGTATATTTATTGTTTGCAAAAGAAAAAATAAAAATTTTGTCCGTATTTGTCCCGATGTTGTCATAGTTGTGTCTGTATAATAAAGGCATAGAAAATCAAACAGACAAACTTTCATTTCTTAAAGGAGAAATCATTATGACAACTTACAAACTCAATCAAAACCAAACACAAAGATCATCAACATTATTTAGATCAAACCCTGTATTAAGAAGAATGTCTAAATCAAGCGCAAGAGCAACCGATTCAAGCTGCGCAACATATAAGGGCATATTGGTAAAGACACTTTATTTTCTCGCTGCAACCGTTGCAGGCTTTGCTTTATTCTTGCTTATCTCTCCAATGCTTGCATTTGGTCATCATATTCATAGCGGAATTTTTGATTTTTACCTTCCGCAGATGATGGTTACAGGCGTTGCAGCTATCGTAGGCATAATCGCACCGTTTGTTGCTATATTTGCTCAGCGTACAGCACCTGTAAGCGGTACACTTTACACACTCAGCCAAGGCATTATTATTGCAGCAATTTCAGTTTTCTATAAGGGCGCTTATTCAAATTTAATTGTATGGGCAGCAGCTATTACTCTTGTAATTGTATTCGCTATGCTTTTACTCTTTACTTCAGGCAAAATCAGAGCTACCGACAAGTTCAAGGCTGTTACTCTTACACTTTTACTTTCAACAATCGGCATTTCAATTCTTGGCTTTATCGCTTTCCTTATTCCTGCAACAAGAGGTTTTGTATTGGTTTTTGCAGGTAATCCAATCTTCGGTGTTGTAATGTCAGTTGTATTTATTGTAATTGCAGCTTTATTCCTCATCAGCAACTTTCAGGTAATTCGTGAAACTGTTGAAAATAATCACCCAAAGAAAGACGAGTGGGCAGTATCATTCGGTCTTGCATTTACAGTAATTTGGCTCTACTTCAAGGTTCTTGACCTCTTAATGAGAATTTACAGCGCAAAGAGCTAAATCAACTTTTAAGGAGATACGCATATGAGCGTAATTTTAGAAAACTATCAATTATCAAACATACAAAAAGGTCGTTTAGGACAACATTTTCTGTTGGTTAAGGAAATGGAAGTTTGATTTTATATATTGCAAGAATCCCATTCCGATATTGGAGCGGGATTTTTGCTTTAATATAAAAATATACACAAATATAGTTGCGGATATTCTCCTTGTGCATATTGCGGTTTAGTTGTATAATAGTGTAGAAAATAATTTGTGGGGTGTTATTTTGAAAAAGAGTAGGCTGGGCATCAGCCTAAATGTAGTATTTGCCATATTGTTTGTAGTGCTGCCGGTAGTATTTTGCATTACCGCAAAAACATTTGCTACAAGCAGCGGCTATTCCGTTACGCCTGTAACTCTGACGGGCGAATACACAACCGACAAAGGCGATACCTTTAAACTTGACAGGGATCACCCGTTTTTAAATAATAATTATAAGTCTATAACTTTTAAAGGAAAAATCAATGCTTATGTCATTCCTCGGCATACTCACATTCTCGCTTGCAGGTGTGCTTATGAGAAAATCAAAACTGCAAAATTTCAGCTTTGCGCCGGTAGCTTTCTTCGGCGGTCTTTATTTTTTCTTTGATACGCTCAATTACTATATGCCGCTTATCATTGACAATCCACAAAACCGAACCCCGACACATCTCGCACACATCTCGGCATTGAAAACATTAAAGAAAGAATTTCAACAATGTGCAACGGCGATGTTACCATTGAAAGCGAGGCAGGCAAAGGAACTGTATCTACAATTAAAATTTTTAAAGACACAAAGGAGGATTAATTATGAAAATACTTGCAGCAGATGACGAGGCGCTTGCACTTGAAATGCTTGTTGATTCTATCAGAGAGGTAAAGCTTGACGCAGGCGCTGTAAATTCATATATGAACGAATATATGTCGCAGTATTATTGGGCAGAGTTTATTTAGTAAAATGAGAAAGGGTAAATATTTATGAGTAAAAATGGTAGTAAACGATTGACAAATGCGGTTGCTCAATCCGACAGCGGAGTAAACCTCAGCTTTAAACTGCTGTCGGCAATAGGAATTATAATTATAGTTTCGGGACATTGCTACAAGGGCGGAATTTCCCTTGCGTATGATTGGTTTCCGATTTATTCCTTTAACCTTGCCTTGTTTGTGTTCATTTCAGGTTATTTCTACAAGGACAAGCACGAGGATAATGTATTAAAGTACATATGGGGCAGAGCAAAAAGACTGCTTATCCCCGCATATCTTTGGAATATTGCATACGGTATATTCGTAATTATTATGAAAAACTGCGGATATGTTTCGGGTGCAGATGTAAACCCGTATAACCTCTTTATTATGCCGTTTGTAGACGGTGAGGCATTCCAATACAACCTCGGTTCGTGGTTTGTATATCCTCTGTTCTGCGTGTATATTATCAACATACTTTTCAGAAAGTTGTTGAGCCTTATAAAACTCAATAACGAGTATATCATTCTTATTGTATATTCGGTGGTGGGTATGGTTGCCGTTCAGACTTCAATAGAAACACCTAACGGCTTTCACGGACCAATGCTCTTACTGTTCAGGACTATGTTCTTTTTGCCATGCTTTGAATTTGGCAAGTTCTATAAGACAAAACTTGAAAAGCACGATAACCTCAACAGCTTTGCGTATTTTGGCATTCTCTTTGCGGTTCAGCTCATTTTGCTTACATTCTTTAAGAACCTTGAGTACACACCGTCAAAGTGCAATCAGTTTGAAAACGGCTGTATAATTCCGTACATAACGGCAATTACAGGTATTGCCTTTTGGCTTAGAGTGTCAAGGCTCATTGCGCCGATTATCAAGCATTGGAAACCGATTTTGCTTATAGCAGACAACACATACAGCATTATGATACACCACCTTACAGGCTTTATGTTGGTAAAATGGCTGTTCTATTTAATAAGCCGCATAACTCCGCTTTTCTCTGATTTCAGTATTCAGACGATGAAAGAAACTATCTGGTATTTCTATATGCCAAACGGAGTTTACAGTTATGCTATATTCTACCTTGCGGTAGGAATTTTCTTTTCCGTTCTTATCGGAGTTATTCAGAAAAAGGTGTGGAAATCCATTAAATCCGCATTCACCCCCAATATTTCAAAGTCAAAAGCATAATTTAGGAGCGCTCGGTATGGGCGCTCTTTTTACATTATAAAATCAGATACTGCAATAATTCTGATAAATATGCCGACAGCGCCGCAACTGTTGCGTCCAAAAGAATGTTGCAGTCGGCAGGGGTAGTGTGCCGTAAATTTACTTCCGATAAAAAGAGCCTTTCAATTGATTTTGAAAAGTAATATTGAGAAAAATATATAGCCTTTGATTTGTTTTCGGTCAAAGGCTATAAGATTATTTGAGATAGCATTAATAAATTATTGTTTAGCTGATTGCTTTATCAGGCAATTATAAAAGGTTGTGGGTGTGGGCAAAGCCCACAAATACTTTCCGTTTACGCAATCTAACGATAGCCAAACAGCTCGCTGTTTGGCGGCTTGAACGAATAGGCGAAAGTCAATGCGAGAGCAATAAAAGAAAACATACTTAATCTTCATAGGCAACGCAATGATGTGACCTTTTTGTGTTAAAGTTGACAAATAAAAAAATTTATATTTTTGATGATTGTATATGTAACTGAATTGCACAATTTTGTATTGACAGTAAATTTCATATTTGCTATTATTTTTATTGTATATTGAGAAGTATATAAAATATTTTGTTATAATGACAAGGAGAGAAAATAAATGAAAAAATTTTTAGCATCAATTATTGCTGTGGTTTTAGCTGTAAGCGGGTTATCTGTGATTTCAATTACAGCAAATGCGGCAACTATTTTTATAAGCGGCAACTATGAATATACTGTAAATTCAGATGATACCGTAAATATTGCGGGATATAAGGGTATAGCAACCGATATTACAATTCCGTCACAAATTTTAAATAAAAATGTTGTAAAAATTTCTGCTAATTCTTTTTACAACAATAGCACATTAACTTCTGTTAAAATACCAAATACAATAAAAGTTGTCGGTTCAATGGCATTTCACAATTGTACAAAACTTTCAAAAGTTACATTATCAAGCAATCTTACGAAAATTGGCTATAATGCATTTGAAGGAACAACAGCACTTACAACGATTACAATTCCAAAGACATTAACAAATTCCGATTATAGTATCTTTAGAAATTCAGGATTAAAAACTGCTATAATCGAAAACGGTGCGACTGCAGTTCCGGCTGCGCTTTTCAGTGATGCAAATAATCTTACCAAAGTAACAATTCCAAATACTGTAAAGAAAATCGGTGTAAGTGCATTTAGCAATTGTACAAAGCTTTCATCTATAACTTTGCCAAATACTCTTACCGAACTTGGTTATAATGCATTTGGCGGTACGACGGCACTTACCGCAATTACAATTCCAAAAACGGTTACAACAGCCGGTAATAATGTATTTAACGGTTCGGCACTTAAATCAGCCGCTATAGAAAAAGGAGCAACAGCAGTAGCAGACAATCTTTTTTGCTATGCTAAAAATTTAACTAAAGTAACAATTCCGAATACAGTAAAGAAAGTAGGCTCAATGTCATTCTACGGTTGTAAAAGTCTATCATCGGTAACTTTGCCAAATACTCTTACCGAAATCGGCTATAGCGCATTTAACGGAACAACAGCGCTCACAACAATTACAATACCGAAGACTGTAACCAAAGCAGGCAGTGATGTGTTTGAAGATTCAGGACTAAAAACAGCCACTATAGAAAACGGTGCAACAACAGTAGCAGACAATCTTTTCAGTAACGCTAAAAATTTAACTAAAGTAACTATACCGAATACAGTTAAAAAAATCGGCTCAATGTCATTTTATGGTTGTACAAAACTTTCATCGGTAACATTGCCAAATACTCTTACCGAAATCGGCTATAGCGCATTTAACGGAACAACAGCGCTCACAACAATTACAATACCGAAGACTGTAACCAAAGCAGGCAGTGATGTGTTTGAAGATTCGGGACTAAAAACAGCCACAATCGAAAACGGCGCAACAACAGTGGCAGACAATCTTTTCAGTAATGCTAAAAATTTAACTAAAGTAACAATTCCGAATACAGTAAAGAAAATCGGTTCAATGTCATTTTATCATTGTGAAAAACTTTCGTCGGTAACTTTACCGAAAAATCTAAATGAAATTGGTTACAAAGCATTTGACAGTACAAAAGCTCTCAAATCAATTACTATTCCAAAGACTGTAACTGAAAATGGTAATTATGTGTTTTTGAATTCAGGAATAGAAACAGCTATAATCGAAAACGGAGCAACATCAGTGCCGAATAATTTGTTTAGTAAAGCAACAAATCTGACACAGATAACCATTCCAAATACAGTTAAAAAAATAGGTTCAATGTCCTTTTGTGGCTGTACAAAACTTTCATCGGTAACTTTGCCGAATACTCTTACATCAATCGAAACATCTGCATTTGAAAATTGCCAAGCTATGAAATCTATTACTATTCCAAAGAGTGTTACATATTTTGGTACAACCGCAGTGGGCTATAGTGATGGCAGAGTTATTGACGGATTTATAATTTACGGCTATAAAAATACAAAGGCGCAGACATACGCAACCAAAAATAAAATTACATTCAAAGCATTGCAGGAGGAAACTGTACCTGTAGGTGATATAAATAATGACGGCAAAATAGATGTATCGGATGTTACATACTTACAGATGTATCTTTCGGGCAATTCATCATATGTAATTAAAAATACAAAGGCGGCAGACGCAAACGGCGACGGTAAAATTGATGTTGCCGATGTTACAAAGATTCAGACTATTATTGCTTCGTAATTAAAATTTAATATTAAAAGTACTTTAAAGCTGTTCGGGCAAGAGTTACCGAACAGCTTTTTGCTTTTATAAATGACAAAATACGGGAATAAAAAGACAGTAATCGGGATAGAATATTTTTGAATAATCTTGATTGATTTATTGTTGCTGGCAATTTATAATGTATTAGTATTTTCAAATATGTAACCGCAAAAAGCCGCAAAAGACCGTTAAAACTGTTAAATCAAAGATAAAAAAGCGAAAAACAAGCGTTACAAAACGGATGAATATGCATAATATACAACATCTTCAATGTAAAATCAAACCACCCTTGCAACAGTATAAACTAAATGCAAGGGTGGTTTTAAATGTATTAAAAAGAGGAAAAAGCGTTATTTTATTTGCCTGTTACGGCTTCATCAGCAACATAACTTGAATTAACTGATACAAAAATACCGTCTTTCTTATTCTTTAAAACGAAAGCATCAAAATAAATTCTTCCTTCACAGAGCCAGCCCGAAAGTCCTGGCGGGTTTTCGTGCTGTAAGTATTCTGATAATTTAAGTGGTGAAAGAAGTGCAGTTTTGTAAATAATAATATAATTGACACCTTCGGGAAAATAATCAGTTGGAGCAACTACAACTTCGGTATTGTCAATTTTTCCAACTGCTCCGTTAGTTGCTATTTCCTGTGCTTTGTCACCGTATGAAGTAAAACGCTTGTCCAGTTTAAGGTATGTATAATAAAGCGGTGTAACAAATACTACACGATCATTAATTGGTACTTTCTTATCAACCATAGCAGCAGAAGCAAGCAAAAAACTTTCATAAGCATTTTCTTTTGTAATCTCCTGCTTTTCTACTGTGCCAGCATTTGAAACCATAACTTTAATACGGTATTTGTCAATTGTAGGTATAACAACTTCGTCCATTTCACGGTTAAGGGCAAGACCTGCACTGTTTGCCATCATTGTATCATCACGATTTTTTCGGTCAATAGTAAATGTAAAAGACTTATCCTGTGACAATTTCAAACTTTGAATATCATTGCCCAGTTCCTTTGGCTGACCGTATCTGTTTGCCGCTGCATTAATGTTATAATCATTAAGCGGAACAGTTTCAATAGAATAAACATTTACTTTATTTACTCCGTCAAATTCATATTGTGTGTTTAATACCGAATCGGTCAACGCTCCTTGTTTAAAGCGTTCATCAATAACATCAGAATATTTTTCAGCGTAATTTACTGCCATATTTTTAACCTCCTAAAAATTTATTTTTTACACCTGAAACAAAAGCGTCACGGTCATTTGTTGTAATATGTAGTCCACCTGTTGGACCGCCTAAATTTAATTTTGGTGTAGTTGTTGTAATAAATTGCGGATATTTTGCAATAACATTATTTAAAGCCTGTGTAAAGTCGCATTCGCCGTTTACAAGATTTTCAGCTAAAGAAATTGCATCATCTCTGTACTCTTCTTTTATGTTAAGTTTAAGTACTGCATTTTCTTTTTTTAGCTTTTCATTTTCCGCTGCAAGTTCTTCAAGCCGCTTGTTGCGTTCTTCGTTACTTGTTACAGTTTGTAAATCCGGTGTTGGTGGGGCTTTTTATTTCGCCTGTTTCTTTCGGTGCAGTCTGATTAGTGTTGTTTTTGTCTTGTGTCATCTTTTTCCTCCGTTACAATAGTTCTTATATATCTGGAAGTCATACCGTATTTTTTAGCTAATTTCTGAATTGGTGTACCTGAATAAAAATCTTTTTTGATTTTTTCTTTTCGTTCCATTGCTAATATTTTATCAATTTTGGGAATGAAAATAGTATTACCTCCATAATTTACCATTAGTTTATAAATGCTTTCAGGGTCTAACACTTCAAGCAAATCTTGAATGCTAAATAATGGGCTTTCTTCAATTAGCTTTAGTACAATTTCACTGGGCTTATCCACAATTATCACCTCGCTAAAATAATTGTAATTTAAAAATTAGAAAAGTTACAGTGGAAATATTTCCCTAAAATACTTCCACTGTAATATTGAATAACTTACCTATGTAAACCCTTCTTTGCAGTATGGTTCATAAAATGGGAAATAAATCTATATCCTTTGTAGCTTAATTTCACATTATCACTATTTTCCTTATTAGTAAGGTAATACTTATTCAAAAGGTAATTTATGATTTTTTTAAATTCTGAATCTGACTTTATAAAAATAAATTCACCCTTCAATGTTCCTATGTCAATGAAATTATGTACTCCTCCAATTATATAGATAAAATACAGAACCTTTCTTGCGTTGGTGCGAAATGCTTTTCTGTTCATTTTGTACCTCACGGTTTTAAGCCTTCTTTAATAAGCATTAAAGCAAATTTAAAGCCTAAAATAAAGCGTTCGGCTTCAACTTTCGCATTGATAGAAATGCTTTCCCAGTATGCGTTGTTGTATAACTCTAACTGTTCTGAGGAAAGTGTATCGGTAAACTTTTCCTGTTCTGAATTTGTTGCTATCATCTTCTTTACTTCGTCGGAATTGTCACCTAACTTGTCATTGATGAAGGTGTGATACAAAGTTGATAAAATCGGATTTTTTTCTTCTGTGTAGTTGTTTGGGTCTAATAATTCAAATTCAGATACATTAATATTAAAATCTTTCATAGTTATTTTATCCTTTCATTTCAAAATGTTTGCAAACAGCGTTTAAAAGCCGTTTAAATTCGTTTAATTTGCATTGTATAAAAATATTGGTGTAACTTTACCTTTGATTGCAAAAATTGAATACAAGCAGTTTTAAACGCTGTTTTGTTTTATGTACTCTTGCATTGCTTGAAATTAAGTGATATAATAAGTTTACTTCGGGTGATATGAAGTAAACTTATAAAGGTGGTTGTTATTGCAGTAACAACTGCCTTTTCACTTTTTATCGTTCTTTTATTATGAATAACTTGCAAGTCCCTGACCCCCTATGCTCATTCGCCTTGCAGCTTCTTCAAGGTAGTCAACTGTTAAACTCTGACCGAGTGCAGCGGCAATATTTGCAGCGTTTTTATACTGTTTAATCATCAAACGCAAGCCGCCTTTCTTTTGTGCAGCCTTTTTCAGATACTTTATACATTCTTCCGAAACATCAAGACCGCTAAAAATATTTCGTATATCGTCAAGGCTGTATTTATTAGCAAGTTCACAATGTAAACCGATACGGCTGTAAAGTTGGTCAAATTCCTGTTCCTTTCTTCCGTACATTTGCTTTAATATACTGGGATTACCTGAATAAACTATGCCTATGCCTATTTTATCGTTAATTGCTCTAATAGTATCAAAAGAGCGTTCCGTTAAATGCTGTGCTTCGTCAATAATAATTAAGCGGTTCGTTTCTCTCAAGGTGTTCAATATACTTTTCATAACCTGTGTAGTTGAACCGATAGGCTGACCGCCTATGCTTTCCAATAGGGTCAATAAAATTGCTCTGGGTGTTCCTGTGGTTGCGTCAGCTTCAATATATGTAACTCCATTGTTATTCTCTGCATAATGTTTTAAAGCTGTTGTTTTTCCGCAACCTGCAGGACCGTAAAGCAATAAAATTTCATTGGAAGCGTGAGCCATTTGTAAACATTCTGTTATTCTTTGCGTATTCAAAAGGCTTTCGCAATAGTCGGGGTTAGGTGTCAAAGCCTTTCGTACAGCTCCAATATGCAAATACTGCTTTGCCTTTTCAACAATTTTTTTATTGTCACCTGTGTAGCTGTTGGCAAGAAATAAAGACAATACCGTATCGGAAACATCTAACTTTCTTGCAAGCTGCTTCTGTGTAATGCCTGTTTCTGCAATATGAGCTTTCAGCATTTCAACAGTTTTTAAATCATCATTAAATGGCATTTAAATTCCTCCTGCTTGTTTGTAATAATCTGCTATCATTTTATCAACTTCTCTGCTGTTTAACGCATTTTTAGGTTCTTTTTCCGCTGCAGTGTTAATATTATCGTTTTCGTCCTCCTTTTTCATCTTCTCCGCCTGTGCATAAGTAACGGGTGTAAGCTGAATAACATTACCCTTTGTGCTGACATCTTCAAAACGGTCTGATTTCTTATTAACATACTCGTCAACGGTTGGAATAGTAATATCAGTATCGAATTGTTCTCTGATGAATTTGTTTTTTGCTTTCTTTTTGTGCTGTAACTCTCTGATATATTCCATTGTAACCGGTGATTTATGACTTGAAATTTCAACACATTTTGCACTGCAAATTAAATCGTTGCTTTCGTCAAAAATATAAACCTTTCTCACATCATCAGCGTTGTATCTTGCATATACTTCTTTACCTATGTACGGGGCAAGCCTTGTATCATCATAATAATAGCCGATTGCAGGTACTCTAATACCGTTTCGGCTCACCTTAATAGGCTTAGAAGTCCTCATAAAGAACGCATTTAAAACATCTTCATCAGCTACATAACGCATAGGCTTTGTAAATCCGCTTTTATATGCTTCAATGGGTGTTGTTTTGATTGCTGAATGATAACTTGAATTATATGTTTTAATCATATTATCAACAAATTTCAAAAAATCATTGTAAGGCATTGCTTTATTTTTTAGCTTTTTATTCAACTTTCGCATATCTTCGGGGCGGTTATGCGGTGAATTTCCTATATATGAATCAAGGAATTTACAATATTTACTTTCAAGTGTTCCGAAAAGTCTTTCAATCGGCTTTGCTTTTGCGTTAAACGGCAAGGCATTTGTTACACCGATATTCATTGTATTACAGATAGATAATGCAAAACCGCTGTTAAATAGGTCATATGTTTTATAGTCTTTGCCGTTATCTATTTTTATTTCATCGGGGATACCGTGTGTATAGCAGCCTCTTGCAAAGCTGTCTAACACAATATCGGAGTTAGGCGAAATGCGATTCACTACATAGCCTACTAACATTCTTGAATGTAAATCCTCCCACGCACTTAGCCACGGACGGAAAACATTGCCCTCTTCATCAACTACAAGTACATCAAAAATATGGTGGTCGCCGATCCATAATTGATTTGAATATGTATTTGAATAATCCTGCGGAATGTACGGCAAGTATTTATCTTCGTAGTATTTCTTGCCGAAACGGTATCTTGCAACTACTATTTCGGGTATTTTTCTAACTCTGATTTTAAATGATGAATAACTGGGAATAGTTATGCCTTGCTCTGCAAAGTGTTCTTGTGTTATTTCATAGCAAGCCATTATTGACGGTCTGCTTTCACGCAAATACAACTTTTTAAAAACATCCCACATATCTTCCGTTATGTTGGTTTTACCCTCCTGACCGCCTCTGTTGTCTGCAAGGGCTAAAAGTCCGCCGTTAGTATATAGCCTGCACCAATATTCAAGCTGTCTTTTCGTTATGGTATTGTCGGGGTGTTCTTCATTATGCTTAGCGATAAAGGCTTGTTGCTTGCCTTTGAAATGTTTTTCTTTCTTGTATCGCAGATAAGCACAAACGATATTGTATTTAATGATAGCTTTATCACGCTTTTTTCCTAAGCGTTTATATGCTTCATTGTCACTAATATAATCGGTACTGCCAACACCATTATATTTATCCTGTGCCCATTTTGGCAAGCTCTCTAACAGTATTTCGTATTGTTTGCCGCCTTGACCTTTTCCTTTTATGCAGCGGAATACATATCTCTCACCTTCGCAATATTTTTCTATTGACTGTCTAACGGCTCTATCGGTGATATTAAGTAAATCCGCTGTTTCTTTAACCGTAAGCCACACTTATTCTACCTCCTCAAATAATTCGGCTTTGCTTATACCGAAAACATAGCAAAACAAAGCAACATACATAGCACTCGGTGTATAAAGATTATTTTCAACTGAGCTAATGTAGCCTTGTGTAATGTGCATTTTCTGTGCTAATTGCGTTTGTGTACAACTATTATCTAATCGTACTTTTTTTAGTTTTTCGCCTAATTTCATAGTTTTGACCTCCTGTTTATTGATTATTTTTTGTACTCGTGATATAATATATTTAAATTATAATATCTGTACTTCAATATTATAATTTAGATTTTCTAAATTGTCAATATGATTTTCTAAATTAAGGAGGCTAATTTTTTATGCCATCGTCAACAGTCGGAGAGAGAATTAAAGAATTAAGATTGAAACATAAATTAACTCAAAAAGAATTTGGAAATATAATAAATGTATCTTATGGACATATTTCCAACATAGAAAAAGGAAAGGATATTCCATCCGAACGACTATTAGACTTAATAATATTAAAATTTCCTGTAAGTGAAAAATGGTTAAAATACGGACGAGGAACAATGAACGGTTTACCGCTCTATACTAAATTTGACCGACTGACCGTTGAAGATAAAGATATTTTACAAAAACTGTTTAGAGTTAATAATATTACTGATAAACATTTTCATCTTTGTAAAATAGCGATAAATATGCTAAATAAAGATAACATTCAAGAAAATAGTGATACATATTTTTATGAGTATTTAGAAAAATTACTTATGTGTATTGATAGCTATTTAAAATTAGCCTCGGAATGTGAAGATACTTTAGAACAGAATACATTTAAGTCTTTTAAAACCGCAATGGAAAATGAAATAATTAAAAATTTACATTTTACAGCAAATGCTTTCTTTACTGACAATTTAAATGATAGTGATGATGAATAATTATACATTAAAATGAATTTTTATTCATTTTAATAGACTGCACTTTTTTTATTCTAATATAGAAGTATTATTACTCGACTAAGGAAAAATTACTTCCTTAGTCCCAAAATAAAGAAACACCAAAAACCGCTATTTTAAGGGGCTTTTGGTGTTTTTCTCATATAGTGCGAAAAAACTTTAAATTTTTAAATGGCTTTTAATTATGTTTTAAAAAATGTTTAAATGGCTTAATTACTGAATTTTTCGAGGTTTTCCGACTAAGGAAAAAAGAACATTATCATTATCCAGTAACATTTATGACTGAATTTGAATGACTTAAAAATGCAAAAGCAAAATCACTTGTTAAAGTGCACAAAATTATATGCGATTTTTGATATAAACTAACTGAATTATAATTTTAATGAATTTTTTTGAAAGAATTTGCTTGACTTTAACAAAACGGGTGTTATAATGTAGTCAAGAGGTGAGGGAAATGCTTACTCAGGAAAGATACCAAACAATACTTCAAATATTAAACGAAAAAAATACGGTTACGGTTCAGGAGCTTACAAAGCTCTTAAATACATCTGAGTCAACAATAAGGCGTGACCTTACAACACTTGATGAGATGGGCAAGCTGAATAAGGTATTCGGAGGAGCAACCTCAATTCATCAGCTGTCGGGCGTATATGAGCCTGATGTGGAGTCAAGAGAAAGCGTAATGCTTGAGGAAAAGAAAGCAATCGCTATCTATTGTGCCAAGCTTATTAATGATACGGATTTTGTGTATATAGATGCAGGCACAACCACAGATCTTCTCACGGATTACATTACAAATAAAAACGCAACCTATGTTACAAACGGCATTACACACGCAAAAAAGCTGATAAGAAAAGGCTTAACAACCTACACAATCGCAGGCAGAATAAAGCCGGCTACCGAGGCTATTGTAGGTACAGAGGGACTTAGGTCGCTTAAAACATATAATTTTACAAAATCCTTTATGGGTACTAACGGAATTGAAATTAATGCAGGCTTTACCACACCTGATATGGACGAGGGCTTGATCAAAGAGGAAGTAATAAAAAGGAGCTATATGTCTTTTGTTCTTGCCGACAACACCAAATTCAGAAAGGTATTTCCTATTACCTTTGCGGATATTAAAGACTGCTGTATTATAACCGACAAACTTCCGTACAAGGAGTTTTCGGAAAAAACAATAATCAAGGAGGTTATGAAGTGATTTACACAGTTACACTAAACCCATCAATTGATTACATCGTTCGTCTTGATGAGCTAAAGACAGGAATTACAAACAGAACTACAAGTGAAGAATATTATATCGGCGGCAAGGGCATAAATGTTTCGTGCGTACTTGCCGAACTCGGTATCAAGAGCACAGCACTTGGTTTTGTTGCAGGCTTTACAGGAGAGGCTATTGAAAAAGGTCTGAAAAATCCTAAAATCACAGCAGATTTTATCACACTTAAAAGCGGAATTTCAAGAATCAATATCAAGATAAAGGCAGGAGAGGAAACAGAAATCAACTGTCAAGGTCCGCACATAGATGAAGAAGAACTTTTGAATTTGTTTGATAAAATCGACAATATTCAAAGCGGCGACACACTCATAGTTGCAGGAAATATTCCGAACACCCTGCCTGACGATGTTTACGAGAGAATCCTCGAAAGACTTGAGGGCAAAGATGTAAGAATTGTTGTTGACGCAACCAAAAAGCTGCTTATAAATTCTTTAAAATACAAGCCGTTTTTAATCAAACCAAACAGACAAGAGCTTTCAGAAATTTTTGATACCACAGTCAAAACCGAAAGCGATGTTGTAAAATATGCTCAGGAATTACAGAAAATGGGCGCTAAAAATGTTCTCGTATCGCTCGGCGGTGACGGTGCATTGCTTGTAGATGAATTTGGTGAGGTTCACAAAGAGGGCGTTATCAAAGGCTACAAGGTGCTCAACACAGTAGGTTCGGGCGATTCTATGGTAGCAGGCTTTGTGGCAGGCTGCATAGACAAAAACGATTATTCATATGCCTTAAAGCTTGGCAGTGCCTGCGGAAATGCAACAGCATTTTTAAACGGACTTGCCACAAAAGAAAAAATCGATGAATTGCTCGCTCAATTCTGAGTGGGTAGAAATAAATAAACTAAAAAGGAGAAGAATTTATGCGTATTACTGATTTATTAAAACAAAGTGCCATAGAGCTTAATGTATCAGTGGCAAACAAACAGGCAGCAATCGACAAGCTCGTTTCATTGCACGAAAAGAGCGGAAACCTTGTAAACGCAGCCGAGTATAAGAAAGGAATCCTCGCAAGAGAGGAAATGGGAACAACAGCGGTTGGTATGGAAGTTGCCATTCCGCACGCAAAGAGCACGGCAGTTAAAGCTCCTGCACTTGCTGCAATTACAGTTCCTAACGGTGTAGATTATGAGGCTCCGGACGGACAGCCTTGCAAACTTATTTTTATGATAGCGGCTACAACAGACGGCGATGTTCACCTTGAGGTTCTCGCAAGACTTATGCAGCTTTTAATGCATGAAGATTTTACAGCGAAACTTAAAGCCGCAAAAACTCCGAAAGAATTTATCTCTATTATTGACGCAAAAGAAACAGAGAAGTTCCCCAATGAACCAAAGGCAGAAGTTCCTGCAAAGAAGGGTTACAGAGTTCTTGCTATCACAGCTTGTCCAACAGGTATTGCTCATACTTATATGGCGGCTGAATCACTCCAGAAAGCCGGCGACAGCCTTAACATTCCGATTAAGGTTGAAACAAACGGTTCGGGCGGTGCAAAGAATGTGCTTACCGAAGAAGAAATTGCAAATTGTGACGGTATCATCATTGCCGCTGACATCACAATAAATCTTGCCCGTTTTGACGGCAAGCCCGTTTTACAGTGTGCCGTTTCAGACGGTATTCATAAGCCAGAAGAGCTTATCAACAAGATTGTAAACAAAGAAGTTCCCGTATATCATCACAAAGGCGGTTCTGCAGATGCTCCAAAGAAGAGAGGCGGCGCTTACGGTCACCTTATGAACGGTGTATCACATATGCTCCCGTTCGTTGTAGCAGGCGGTATCTTCATTGCAATTGCATTCCTTATTGATATTGCATGCGGTGTTAACGCACAGGAGGTTGGCAGTACATTCGGTACGGTAACTCCTGCAGCCGCATGGTTTAAGACACTCGGCGGTGTGGCATTTAACCTTATGGTTCCTATTCTTTCCGGCTTTATCGCAATGTCAATTGCAGACCGTCCCGGCCTTCTCGTTGGTCTTGTAGGCGGTTTCCTTGCAACATCAGGCGCAACCTTTGCAGATCCGGGTGCTGTTAACACAGTTCCGTCAGGTTTCCTCGGTGGCTTGCTTGCAGGTTTCGTAGGCGGTTACTTAATGCTTGCTATTGAAAAAATGTGCGATAAGATGCCTAAGGCTCTTGAGGGTATCAAGCCAGTTCTCATCTATCCGCTTCTCGGACTCGGCGGTATTCTCGTTGTAATGTGCGCAGTCAACCCGTTCATGGGTATGATTAACTCAGGTATGTCAGACGGCCTTAACGCTATTGCCTCTAACCCTGCAATGATGGTTCCGCTCTGTGCGCTCCTCGCAGGTATGATGTCTATCGACATGGGTGGTCCTTTCAACAAGGCAGCCTATGCATTCGCAACACTTAACCTTGCAAATGCAGACGATCAGGCATACATCATTATGGCAGCAGTTATGATCGGCGGTATGGTTCCTCCAATCGCAATCGCCCTTTCAAACACATTCTTCAAGAATCGTTGGACAGACGAAGAAAGAAAGAATGCTCCCGTAAACTATGTAATGGGACTTTCATTCATCACAGAAGGTGCAATTCCTTACGCAGCAGGTCATCCGCTTCAGGTTATCCCTTCATGTATCGTTGGTTCTGCAGTAGCAGGCGCATTTTCAGCTCTCTTTGGCTGTAAGCTTATGGCTCCTCACGGCGGTATCTTCGTATTCGCAACAATGCAGGGTACATGGTATTTCTACCTCCTTGCTCTTGCAATCGGTGCAGTAGTTTCAATGTTTATGCTTGCTTTACTTAAAAAGCCACTCAACAAAGAGGTTAAAAAGGTTAAATAATTTCAACAAAAAATCTTCCATTATTTCTTAAAATATGATAAAATAAACTTGAAAAAGGGCGGGGAGCAAACCTCCCTGCCCAACCAAAACTATTATTATAAAGGAGTTAATTATTATGGTATCAAAAAAACTTACATTAAATAATGCATCAGGTTTTCATATGCGTCCCGCATCAGTATTTGCAACAGCAATGGCAAAGTTCCAGAGTGATGTTACAATTGATTTCAACTCAAACAAAATCAATGCAAAAAGTCTTTTAAATATTATTGCAGCTTGCATTAAGTGCGGCAGTGAATTTGTAGTAGAATGTAACGGTCCTGACGAAAATGAGGCTCTTGCAAAGGCAGTAGAGCTTATTGAAAGCGGACTTGGCGAATAAAAATAATGGGAGCGTGTCTTGCGGCACGCTTTCTTACTAAAATTTGAAAGCAGGTGAGGTTATGTTACACGGAACACCCGCTTCCGAGGGTATCGGACTCGGAAGAGTAATGATTATTGAAGAAACAAAACTTGAATATAACAATGTTACTGTTACTGATACAGCGGCAGAGGTTGAGCGTTTCAGAAATGCAGTTCAGATTTTCTGCGACAATACCGCCGCTCAGGCAGATGCGCTGAAAGCGTCGGCAGGTGAAAAAGAGGCAGAAATTCTCGAGGGTCACATTCAGATGATGAAAGACCCGTATATGTGCGGTGAAATCGAAAAACTCATTGACAACGGTCAGTGTGCCGAGGCTGCACTTGAGTATATGTGCGATATGTTTATTACGATGTTTTCTGCCACAGATGACGAACTGACACAGCAGAGGGCAGCTGATGTTAAGGATTTAAAAACAAGTATGCTAAGCATTTTGCTCGGCGTAAAAGAGGTTAAACTCTCGGCAGCGCCAAAGGGCACAATAGTTGTTGCAAAAGAGCTTACTCCGTCAATGACAGCAGGCATCAACAAAGAAAACATTGTCGGCATTATTACAGAAACAGGCGGCAAGACATCACATTCGGCAATTCTTGCAAGAGCGCTTGAAATTCCGGCTGTACTCAGCGTAAACGGCGCAGTGTCAAAGCTGTCGGCAGGCGAATATGTAATAGTTGACGGCAGTGAGGGCGTAGTAATTGATGAGCCGGATGACGCTACCATTCAGGAGTACAATACAAAGAGAATTAATTTTCTTAAAGAGCGCAAAGAACTTGAAAATTTCAGAGGCAAGGCAACTAAAGCTTTAAGCGGTGAGGAATACGAGCTTTTCTGCAATATCGGCAAGCCGGAGGATGCAATAAAGGCAGTTGATGCAGACGGCGAGGGCGTTGGTTTGTTCAGAACTGAATTTTTATTTATGGACAGAACCGCTTTGCCAACCGAGGACGAGCAGTTTGACGCTTACAAAAAGGCAGCGCTTACATTAAAGGGAAAGCCTGTTATTATCAGAACTCTTGACATCGGCGGTGACAAGGAAATTCCTTATCTCGGACTTAAAAAGGAAGAAAATCCTTTCTTGGGTTTCAGAGCAATAAGATATTGCCTAAAGCACAAGGATTTATTTAAAACACAGCTCAGAGCTATTGTAAGAGCAAGTGCATTTGGTGATGTAAGAATTATGTTCCCACTCATTACAGCGGTTGATGAGCTTAGAGAGGGCAAGGCACTTGTAGAAGAGGTTAAGGCTGAGCTTAGAGAGCAGGGAGTAGAGTTCAACGAAAATATCCCTGTCGGCATTATGACAGAAACCTCGGCGGCAGTTATGATTGCTGATATTCTTGCAAAAGAATCCGACTTTTTCAGCATCGGTACAAATGATCTTACGGGTTATACAATGGCTTGCGACAGAGGCAATGACGATGTTGCATATCTGTATTCACCGTTGCAGCCGAGTGTGCTGAGAGGAATTAAGTATATTATTGATTGCGCAAACAAGAATAATATTCCTGTCGGAATGTGTGGCGAGGCAGCAGCCAATCCAATGATGGTGCCGCTATTAATGTCATTCGGACTTACCGAGTTCAGTGTATCCGCACCGTCGGTATTAAAGGTGAGAAAGACTATTTCTACATGGTCAAAGGCAGAGGCAGACAAAGTAGCTGAAAAGGTACTTGCAATGGCCACAGAAAAAGAGATAAGCGATTACCTTAAAACTCTTTTATAATTAATCAGACAACAAGTTTCATAATCAACTCTAAATAATAGTTTGCAAAGGGCAGTGTTCATATGAGCACTGCCCTGAGCCTTTATGTGAAAATAATTTTAACAATAATTTATAAAATTTGGTTCTTTGTCAATAGTTGGAGTTAAGAACATAGTTATTAAGGCTTCCCCTTGAGGGGAAGCCTGCAGTCTGTCGAAAAAACTCGAAATTCAGGATAACTGGATTTCGAGTTTTTGATTT
>ERZ838399.758-NODE-758-length-36436-cov-12.824111_pt1 | contig 36436 bp, 36 predicted proteins | sample MGYA00519683_ERZ838399 | MGnify/ENA primary metagenome ERZ838399 (study PRJEB31850, sample SAMEA3708833) | human gut metagenome | biome: human gut; feature: human-associated habitat; material: faeces | place: China | collected 2014 ...
GTTACAAACGGTCAACGGGCTGAGGTAAAGCGGGCCTGCACCGCGAAGGAATATCCCTGCTTTCCGCGTCCGCTTCGCCACAAAGAAGCTTTCTGATTTACAAGCGTATCACCCCAACAAATACAAATTTACAACTTATTTCTCTCATGCTAAAATATTAAAGTAGCAAGGTCGAATAGAAGAAAGTTCAGAGAAAGCAGCTAAAATGGACAAGATGATAATTTTTAGTTTTACAGGAGAAGGCACGCAGTTAAACAGGAAACTGAACCAATTTTGTAAAAGAAATGAGATTCCGGTGGAAAGCTATTCAGTGGAAAGGTATGCAGAAAATGAAATCCTGCCACTTCCACAGAAAAGCCAGGAGTTTATCAGAGAAAATTGGGGAAAGAGCGGATTTATTTTTATCGGGGCGGCTGGCATAGCTGTCCGTTGGATCGCACCTTTTGTAAAGGATAAGTTTACAGATTCACCGGTACTTGTCATGGATGAAAAGGGAAAGTATGTAATTCCGATCTTGTCCGGTCATATAGGCGGTGCAGTTGAACTTGCAGAGCAGATCGGTATGTGGATAGAGGCAGAAGTCGTTCATACGACAGCGACTGATGTGCAGCAGAAATTTGCAGTAGATGTTTTTGCCAGAAAATATCATCTGTTGTTTAAGGATCGGAAGAAAGCAAAAGAAATTTCAGCAGCAGTACTTGAAGGAGAAAAAATAGCATGTCTGATCGAGGATCAGGATATTATAATAGAAGGAAAAATTCCAAAGGAGCTTATTATCTGTAGATCCCGGGAAGTATGGGAACCATATCCGTATAAGGTGAAGCTGGAAAGTTTCAGAGAGAAGAGAACGGAGAAAGCGGAAGAGCCGGGGAAAATGAAAAATCCGGATGCAGAAAAAGAGGGGTTCCTTTTGCTGAGAACCCGTAATATTGCAGCCGGGATTGGATGCAGAAAAGGCATATCCGAGGAAGTGCTGGAACAGGGGCTTAAGGAAGTATTGAAGGAATATGGATTAGAGATGGAGCAGCTCTGTGGACTTGCCAGTATTGATCTGAAAAAGGAAGAAGCCGGACTTATGCAACTGTCAGAAAAATATAAAATTCCTTTTGTAACTTATAATGCAGATGAGTTGATGAAAATTAGAAGTGTATCAGATTCATCGGATTTTGTGAAAAAGGTTACGGGAGTGGATAATGTATGCGAACGTGCGGTGAGAACTTATGTACCAGATGGAAAACTGATCTGTCCAAAATACAGAAAAGAAAAAATGACAGTTGCACTGGTGGAAGAACCAGTCAGAATCCGTTTCTGAAGGAGGAAAGAAAAAGGAAAATGAGAGAAAAAGAACGGAAATTATTACTTTTTGCAGGAACGACAGAAGGGCGGATGCTGGCTGAATATTTATCGAAAAAAAGGATCGCATGCTATGTAAGTACTGCCACAGAATATGGAAAGAGTCTTCTACAGGAGGAGCAGCTCTCAGATATTATAATCCTTGCAGGGCGGATGAATGAAGAGGAAATAAAGACATTTCTGACAGAGAAAAAAATTGATTGTGTTGTTGATGCGACCCATCCATTTGCAAAAATTGTCACGGAAAATATCGTGAATGCCTGCAAAGAGACGCAGACTGGCTATATCAGGTGCCTGCGGGAGATGGAAACTTCCAGTGGAGATCTGGCAGGTCAGGAGCAGGTGAGAGTTTTTGAATCTGTCAGAGAGGCAGTCGAGTTTTTAAGTACGACAGAAGGAAAGATTCTGATTACGACCGGGAGCAAAGAATTGAAAGAATATACAAAGATCGGAAATTATCAGGAAAGATGCTTTGCGAGGGTGTTATCGACAAAAGCAGCGATGGAAGAAAGCGTGAGGCTGGGGTTTGAAGGTAAGCATCTGATTGCTATGCAGGGACCGTTTTCGGAAGAAATGAATCTTGCATTGCTTCATCAGACCCGTGCAAGATATTTTGTCACGAAGGAATCCGGAAAAGCCGGTGGATTTGAGGAAAAGCTGAAAGCAGCAAAAAAGGCAGGAGCTGTACTGATCGTGATCGGGAGACCACAGGAGAGAGGAAGGAGTGTTCAGGAAGTCTGCCATTTTATAGAAAGTAACTTTGGAAAGAAAGAACAGGAGTAAAAAGTGGATGGAAAAGGGATTGATTCATATTTATTGTGGCGATGGAAAAGGGAAAACTTCAGCGGCGATCGGATTGGCAGTGCGGGCAGCGGGGAATGGAATGAAGGTTCTGTTTACGCGATTTTTAAAGACGGAAGATTCGGGAGAATTGAAAATTCTGGATCAGATCAGCGGGATTGAAGTGATTCATCTCAAGAAATCATTTGGCTTTTATAAAACTCTTTCAGAACAGGGAAAGAAAGAAATGTCCGAGATGTATTTTCGCCTTTGGAAAGAAATTTTGGTTAAGGCAAGGAAAGAAGAATATGATGTACTTGTTATGGACGAATTTATGGCAGCATACAATTATGGGTTGATTCCAAATGAGGATGCGATTACCTTTCTGAAAGAAAAACCGGAAAGGATGGAAATTGTATTAACCGGGAGAAATCCGGACGAGCGGCTGATTGAACTGGCAGATTATGTATCGGAGATCAAAAAAAGAAAGCATCCGTTTGACCGAGGAATCTATGCAAGGAAAGGGATTGAATACTGAAAAAGCATTATGAAATACTGAGAAGGTACTGAAAGATTGAAAAGGCGGTGAGAAAGTGGTGTATGAGATTGGAAGGACAAAATCCGGACTGAGAATGGGATTTACAACAGGAAGTTGTGCTGCTGCAGCAGCAAAGGCGGCAACTTATATGCTGCTTTCAGGAGAGACAATCCAGCAGGTAAAGCTGATGACTCCAAAGGGAATAGAACTTTATCTGGATGTAGAGAAAATTCGGCAGACAGAAAAATTCGTGGAGTGTGCCATAAGGAAATATAGCGGAGATGATCCGGATGTGACCAATGGATTACTGGTTTTTGCAAGAGTAAAAAAGGAACGGCAGACAACAGATACTGCATTTTATGAAGGAAATCTGAGCCTGGAAGGAGGAGTTGGCGTTGGACGGATCACGCATCCAGGACTGGAGCAGAAAGTAGGACAGGCAGCAATTAACCAGATTCCGAGAAAAATGATTTTTGATGCAGTTCAGGAAATTTGTCTGCAAAAGGGATATCAGGGAGAACTTTCTGTTGAAATTTCTATTCCGGAGGGAGTAGATGCAGCGAAAAAGACGTTCAATCCGAGACTTGGTATCAGAGGCGGGATTTCGGTTCTTGGAACAAGTGGGATCGTAGAGCCTATGAGTGAAAAGGCACTGACAGATACAATTTATCTGGAAATGAAAATGATTCGGAGCAGTGGGCATGAGAGGTGTTATATTGTTCCGGGAAATTATGGAATGGATTTTCTAACAGAGCAGTTAGAACTGGATGCAGAGCTTACCGTAAAGTGCAGTAATTATGTGGGAGAGGCTATTGAAGATGCAAGACTGCTTGGTATGAAGGGAATCCTTCTTATTGGTCATGTAGGAAAATGGGTCAAGCTGGCGGCAGGTGTAATGAATACACATTCACGGCAGGCGGACTGCCGGATGGAAGTGCTGGCAGTTCATGCAGCCATGCAGGGAGCAGATCGGGAAAGTGTATGCAGGATCATGCAATGCCTGAATACGACAGAAGCCCTGAAAATCATCCGGCAGCTTGGAATATTAGAACCGGTTATGGCAAGCGTGATGGATCGGATTGATTTCTATTTATCGGGAAGAGCCGGGGGAGAATTTGAGATCGGTGCAATCATGTTCTCAAATGAGGATGGAATCCTGGGAAAAACTCCGAATGCAGAACAATTACTGGAGCGGATTCAAAATGAAAGGAAGCAGAAATGACGAAAGGGAAACTGACAGGTGTAGGGGTCGGTCCGGGAGACCCGGAACTTCTGACATTGAAAGCGGTCCGGAAGATCAGGGAAAGTGATGTAGTTGTTCTTCCGGTGTCAGACAGAGGTTTGGAAGTACCGGTATTTTCAGGAGAGAATGAAAGAGAAGAGGACGGACTGAACAATTATCAAAATAGATGTGTCGCTTATCAGATTGTAAAAAAGGCAGTTCCCCAGGTAGAAAAGAAATTAAAAATGTATTTACCTGTGCCGATGATAAAAGAAAAAGACCGGCTGAAAAAAATTCATGATATGGATGCAGATAAGGTCTGTGAATTGCTGGAAGAGGGTAAGAAGCTGGTTTTTCTTACGCTTGGTGATCCTTCCGTTTATTCAACTTATATGTATCTTCATAAACGGATTTTGAAAATGGGTTATGAAGCAGAAATGGTTCCCGGAATTCCCTCTTTTTGTGCGGCTGCATCGAGAATCAATGATTCACTGGCAGAGAAAGAGGAACAGATTCATATTATTCCGGCTTCTTATGAGATTGGGAAAGCTCTGGAACTTTCAGGGACGAAGATATTAATGAAAGCAGGAAGAAAATTGCCTGAATTAAAAAGAAGATTACAGGGACGGTCAGAAAAGGTCGTTATGATAGAAAATTGTGGAATGGAGAATGAAGCGGTTTATCAGGGGGCGGAGTGTATCCCTGAAGAAGCCGGCTATTATACATTGCTGATTATGAAGGAGGAAAAAGAATGATTACATTTGTCGGAGCGGGACCGGGAGCAGAAGATCTGATTACTGTAAGAGGGCAGAATAAACTGAAAGAAGCGGACGTTGTGATCTATGCAGGTTCACTTGTGAATCCGGCATTGCTGAAGATGTGCAGAGAAGAGTGTGAGATTTATAACAGTGCAGAGATGACACTGGAAGAAGTAATGGAGGTCATGATCAAAGGAGAGAGTTCGGGGAAAAAGGTCGTGCGTCTGCATACGGGAGACCCCTGTCTGTATGGTGCAATCAAAGAACAGATGGATGAACTGGACAGACGGAAGATTCCATTTGAAGACTGTCCGGGAGTCAGTTCTTTTTGTGGGGCGGCGGCAGCATTGAAAGCAGAATACACTCTGCCCGGTATTTCCCAGTCAGTGGTTATTACAAGGATGGCAGGAAGAACACCTGTACCGGAAAAAGAATCAATCCGAAGTTTCGCGGCACATCAGGCGACCATGGTATTATTCTTAAGTACCGGTATGTTAGAGAAGCTGTCAGAAGAACTGGTTGCAGGTGGATATCAGGAAGAAACTCCGGCGGCGATCGTGTATAAAGCGACCTGGCCGGAAGAAAAAGTAATGCACTGTACAGTTGGAACACTGGCAGAAACTGCAGAGAGGGAAAAGGTTACCAAGACTGCACTGATCGTAGTTGGAAATGTACTGAACACAGAATATGAAAGATCAAAATTGTATGATCCGGCATTTACGACGGAATTCAGGAAAGGAAAAGAAGTATGAGTACAGTTTATGTGGTTGGTCTTGGACCGGGAGCAGGAGAACAGATGACGGTCAGAGCGGAGAAGATACTGGAGGCGTGTCCTGTGATCCTTGGATATACGGTATATATTGATCTGGTCAGAGAGCAGTACCCGGAAAAGAAGTTCCTGAGTACACCTATGAAGCAGGAAGTGAAACGCTGTCAGATGGCATTTGAAGAAGCTGTGAAAGGGCAGGATGTTGCAATGGTGTGCAGTGGAGATGCCGGAGTGTATGGAATGGCAGGGCTGATTTATGAAGTGGGAAGAGAGTATCCTGAGATAAAAATTGAGATTATTCCGGGAATTACAGCGGCTACCGGAGGAGCAGCAGTATTGGGAGCACCGCTGATGCATGATTTTGCGGTGATCAGTCTGAGCGATCTGCTGACACCGTGGGAACAGATTGAAGAACGTCTGGAGGCTGCGGCAAAAGCAGGATTTGTGATCTGTCTTTATAATCCATCCAGTAAAAAAAGAGCAGACTATCTGCAAAAAGCATGTGATATTTTTCTGAAATACCGTTGCCCTGATACAATCTGTGGGTTTGTGAAAAATATCGGAAGAGAAGGGGAAACTTATCAGATATTGCCGTTGGAAATATTAAGGGAAACGGCAGTTGATATGTTTACTACAGTTTATATCGGAACTGAAAAGACGATGGAGTTAAATGGAAAAATGGTAACTCCCCGTGGATATAGAGAGATGAAAAAAGAAAAGGCATGAGAAAAAGATCATGAGCAAAAAGGAATGAAAAAAGCACAGGGAAGAGCGAGGCATGAGAGTAGATAAGAACAGAGAGAACAGCGGAGAAAAAAGAAGAAAGATATTTTTGACAGGAATTGGAATGGGAATGCCGGAAATGCTGACCGCCCGGGCAAAAGAAGTGATTGATCAGGCAGACTGCCTGATCGGTGCAAAGCGGATGCTGGAATGTGCAAAGCGGATTCTTCCTGGTGAGATGCAGGAGAAGAAAAAGATGATGGTGGAATACCGTCCAGAGCAGATTGCAGAGATTATAAAAGCGGAAAAGGAGGATTGGAAAATAGGGATTCTTCTTTCAGGGGATATTGGATTTTTCAGTGGAGCAAAAAAGCTGGAAAAGGTACTGGAAGGTTTTGCAGATGAGGTAATACTGATTCCGGGAATTTCTTCGATTGTATATCTGAGTGCAAAAATCGGGATTGCATGGGAGGATGCAGCAATCATCAGTCTTCACGGAAAAAATGAAAATTTTATACAGACGATTGATAAAAGAGAAAAAACCTTTCTTCTGCTTGGAGGAACGGATGCCGGAAAAGTGTTTTATAAAAGAATGCTTGAGTATGAGATGAATGAAGTAAAGATCCATATCGGAACAAATCTTTCTTATGCAGATGAATGCGTAAGATCTGGTGTACTTTCTGATTTTCAGGAGGAGGATTTTGAGGGATTAACAGCAGTGATGGTTGAAAATCCAGTTCCATCTAAGGCGACAGGACCGCATAGAAAGGACGAAGAGTTTCTACGTGGAAAAGTACCGATGACGAAAGCAGAAATCCGGGCAGTGAGTGTGGCACAAATGGAACTGACAGAAGATGCTGTTGTCTATGATATAGGAGCGGGAACCGGATCAGTTTCAGTGGAAATAGCATTGTCAGGAGAAAAAATAAAAGTTTATGCGATTGAAAAGAATCCGGAAGGAGTGGAACTGATCCGGCAGAACAGAAAAAAATTCCGTGTGGATGGAATCAGGATTATTGAGGGAAATGCACCTGAGGTACTGGAAGGCCTGGAAATGCCAACGCATGTATTTATAGGAGGAAGTTCAGGAAATCTGCGTCAGATCATAGAGAAGGTGACGGCTGCAAATCCGGAAGTGAAGATTGTATTGAATGCAATTTCACTGGAAACACTTGGAGAGGTGATGGAACTTTCAAAAGATGGTCTTTTAAAAGAAATTCAGGTGACTCAGTTGTCTGCAGCACGTTCCAGAATCCTCGGAGATTATCATATGATGACAGGTCAGAATCCGGTTTATATTATCCGGTCTGAAAGGAGAGCGACAGAAATATGAAAAAAATACCGAGGATCTTACTGGCAGCAGTGTCAAGTAACAGTGGAAAGACGGCAGCGGCCTGCGGTATGATGTCTGCTTATGTGCAGCAGGGACTGAATATAAGGAGCTGTAAATGCGGACCGGATTATATTGATCCGATGTTCCACAGGGAGGTGCTGGGAGTCGATTCTGAAAATCTGGATCTGTTCTTTTCAGATGCAGAAGAACTGACAAAGAATTTTATCCGGCATACAGAGGGAGCAGATCTTGTGATAGCGGAAGGCGTTATGGGATATTATGATGGAATGGGTCTGGATACAGTCAGGGGAAGTTCTTATGAAATTGCTTCTGTGCTGAAATTTCCGGTTATTTTAGTTGTGAATGCACGTGGAGCGGCAATGACGCTGGCGGCAGTACTGAAAGGAATGACGGAATATGTACCGGAAAGTAGGATTTGCGGAGTAATTTTAAATCAGATATCCGGTATGCTCTATCCAAGACTGAAGCAGATGCTGGAACAGACTTTACAAAGGATGAACCACAGTGAGATCAAAATTGTGGGGTATTTGCCGAAGGCAGATCCATTCGTGCTTGAGAGCAGGCATTTGGGGCTGGTGACACCGCAGGAATTACAGGGATTGAAATTACAGATGCAACAGGCAGGAGAGATTGCAAACGAGACGTTGGATCTGGAAGGAATCAGAGAGATTGCAGAAAGAGCAGAAGAACTGAAATGGCAGCAGGAAGATCTGAAGTGGCAGCAGAGGGATGCCTGTTTTCTAAAATCATCCTTTTCTGCTGATCAGGCTGAAAGTGGAGAGAAGAGAAAAAAGCGGATTGCAGTTGCAAGAGATGAAGCGTTCTGCTTTTATTATAAAGAAAATCTGGAAATCCTGGAGACGATGGGGTGTGAGCTGATCTATCTTAGTCCGTTGCGGGATAAGCAGCTTCCAGATGGAATAGAGGGAATGCTCTTCGGAGGTGGGTATCCCGAGTTATATGCACAGCAGTTATCGGAAAATAGAAGTATGTTGATGTCAGTAAGAGCGGCATTGGAGAAACAGATTCCCTGCCTGGCAGAATGTGGAGGATTTATGTATCTTCATGAAAAAATAAGAGATCGGGAAGGCAAAGACTGGCCAATGGTTGGTCGGATCAGGGGAATTTCATATCCTACAGGAAAGCTTGTCAGATTCGGTTATGTTAATGTGATTCCGATGAGTGAAACCTGTAAAAAGGAGTGGCTGCCGGAGGGAACAAGCCTGCGTGGACATGAATTTCATTACTGGGACAGCACAGAAAATGGAGAAGACTGTATGGCTGTGAAACCGGATGGGAAAAGAAGCTGGAGCTGTATTCATGCAGAACCGGGTCTTTTTGCGGGATATCCTCATTTATATTATCCATCGAACCGGGCATGGATCGAAAATTTTCTAAAGTGCAGGTAAAGTAAAAAAAGAGTAGACAAAAGTGAAAAGCAGAGGAATGAAAAAAATATGGAATATATGAAAAATACCAGTTATTTTTTTATTCCGTTTAAGTATGAAAAATACGAACGGTTTAAAGATTTGACCCGGATGCTGGATGAAAGTGATTCATGGGATCTGGTGCATGATGAGATCATTTATATGATGAAGTATGTTGCGGATAAGCTGGACAGCCGCAAACCGGAGCAGTGTCTGTGCTTTCATTATGAATGGAATGGCAGAAAAAGAGAAGATTTTTCAGGATTGAAAGACTGGTTTTCGACCAAAAAGCACCCGTTTCAGGGGACAGAGATCAGCTTCAGGTTTCAATTAATCGGAATCCAGCTCTATTGTTTCAGTACTTCTGTATGTATTATGGTATTTCAGGTACAGTTTGAGAAAAATGATCCCAACTATATTGCTTCGGCAGAGTATTATCTGAAAAAGGTCGGAAGAGAGAAGATTTTTTCTGATCAGAATCCCAATGAGATTACATTTTTGAAAATCGCAGAAAAGCTGATGCGGGAAGTAGAAGAAATCGGTACATTTGATTATTTTTATTATGCGAATCCATCCACTGAGCGGGCAAATGTTCTGAGTTATCTTGAAATGGAGAAAAAAGAAGATTATCGAGAAGACCTCTTTTTTCTAAGGTATTGCTATAGCGAGGGGTTCTTATATACAGAAGATCAGGAGCGAGAGAAAAAAGAAATATATCAGTCTTCGCACGATATGATCTGGGGAGTATCCCAGGAGGCGGCAGTCTGTATTACCTGTCCTGAAATGGGGAGAGGACCATTCATCAGAACGACATTTTACAGGAATTTTAATGATCAATATCTGTATATGTATATTTTACTGCTGCATCAAAAGTATGTACTGTATATGTTTCTGACAGAAATTGGAGTGGGAAGGTATAATACCCTGGAAACTCTGGAAGAATATAGAAGAAGGCTTTATGAATTTGAGGCAGATTTTGTGTTTTCGTGTGTGACAGAAGTAGCACAGTATCAAAGACTGTATGACAGGATGACAGATGTATTTGCATTAAAAGATATGTATGAAGATGTCAATGAGCCAATACGTGCATTGACCGAGGAAAGAAAAAGAGAAACGGAGGAAGAACAGAAAAGCAGAGAGGCAAAGCTGAATCGATCTTTGTTATTTCTTTCGATCCTGAGTGTCTTTTCGGCTCTGATTGACAGCTTTGATTTTTCAGCTTCCTTTTTAGGAGGAACATTGAAGTTTGGTCCGGTAGTAGTACATGGTGTCCAGGGAGTCTGCATATTGCTTATTTTTCTGACTGCGGCCGGAGTTATGAAAAGTTTATTCGTTTCAAAAAAAGAAAAACTGAAAGAATAAGAGAAAAGAGAGGTAAAGGAGAGTTTTTTATGTGGGAGAAATATCATTATATCGGATGCTTTTTTGCTACAGAAGATTTTTATAAAAAAGTAAAAAAATATAGAAAAAATCCTTTGGAACAGCAGATTGAAATCCCGCATATTACGTTTTCCTATAAGCCGGACAAGGTAGAGGAGTCTCTTTTCGGAACAGCGGTCAGGGTATGGATTACCGGATATGGAAATGATGGGAGAAATGAAGGACTTAAGGTAAAATTGGAATGTGAAGATCCGGTGTTGCAGAAAATGTCAGAACAGATAAAAATTCCTCATATTACACTGGCAGTCAGTAAAGGGGAGAAAGCGGTTAATACATCCAGACTGAAATTTGAGCCGGTAGAACCGATGGAACTGGAGAGTTTTTTTGGTGGATGTACAGAAGAAAAAAGAGTAATTGGAAGAAAGAGACGATGAAGAAAAGTCTGTAAATAAGAGAAATTATAAGCACTCCCGGATGTTGTCAGACATCCGGGAGTGCTTATAATCAGTTAGATTCATAATCGGCTGGATTTAAGCCGATTATTTGATATCCAGTTCTATCGGTTCATCTAAGTGTTCGGATACATATTTCCCATTCTTTTTCCGCTGGCGGACACATTCGGTCAACAGATATTCAATCTGTCCATTGACGGAACGAAAATCATCTTCCGCCCAGGCTGCAATGGCATTATAAAGCTGGGCAGAGAGCCGAAGCGGAATCTGCTTTTTCTTATTATCCTTTTCAGCCATAAAAATTAATAAAGACTTCCTGAATTAATGATCGGCTGGGTGTCGTGGTTGCCGCAGAGAACAACGAGCAGATTGGATACCATTGCAGCTTTTCGTTCTTCATCCAGTTCTACTACACCCTTTTCATTTAACTGGTCTAAAGCCATTTCAACCATTCCGACAGCACCGTCAACGATCATCTTTCTTGCATCAATGATCGCAGATGCCTGTTGACGCTGAAGCATTACGGCAGCGATTTCCGGGGCATAAGCAAGGTAAGTGATGCGGGCTTCAATAATCTCAAGTCCTGCATCGGCTACTTTTTTCTGAATCTCATCACGGATTCTTGCCGCTACGATCTCGCTGGAGCCGCGAAGGCTTCCTTCGTCTGCCTTCCCGTCTCCGGTTGTATCGATATCAGGGGCTGTGTCATAAGGATAGATCCGTACGATATTGCGTAAAGCACCGTCGCACTGGAGAGAAAGATATTCCTTATAATTATCTACATTGAATACTGCTTTTGCAGTATCCACAACACGCCACGTAACAGCAATTCCGATCTCGATTGGATTACCAAGGCAGTCGTTGATCTTCTGTCGTGAATTATTCAGAGTCATGATCTTCAAAGAAATTTTCTTGTTAGAAGATTCATCTGAAAGGGAAAGACTATTGCTGCCTAAGAGGCTTGCGATAGAAGTATCTTTTTTAGAGTGATTGTCTACATCACCGCTCTGGCTTAATTTTGTCTTTGCAGCAGGATTGACTCCGATAGAGAATGGATTTACAAAATAAAATCCTGAATCTTTCAGAGAGCCGATATACTTTCCAAAAAGAGTGAGGACAAGTGCTTCCTGTGGCTTTAATACTTTCAGTCCGGAAAAAGGAATCCATCCAAGAGCTAACCAGATAATGCTGAGAACCAGTCCGGTTATATTGAGTGGTGTGATGTCATTGCTCATAGAGACAGATGACAGGACACAGACTGCAACCGCTGCAAGATAAAGCAGAGAGGTAAGCAGCAGGACTGCCATACCATTTTTTTTGGTTGTTAAGATTTTTTCTTCCATAAAAACCCCTCCTTAATATAAAAAGAATTTATTTGATATCATTATGATATCATCTTACATGGAAAAGTCAATACCTTTTGATTAGCGAAACTAAAAAAGCTATGGAAAATGAAATTTTGAGAGGTTATCTCATTTTCATTTCCATAGCTTTTACGCGTATTATATTCTATTCATCCATAAAACGGAAGATCAGAATCATCTCAGGCTGTTGCCAGATTCTTATAACTGAGGACCAGCAGCAACCAGTGCTTTACCGGCTTCATTTCCTTCGTATTTAGCGAAGTTCTTGATAAATCTCTCAGCAAGATCTTTTGCCTTAACATCCCACTCAGAAGCGTCAGCGTATGTGTCGCGAGGATCAAGGATTCCTGTATCAACACCCTCAAGCTCTGTAGGTACTTCAAAGTTGAAGTATGGGATTGTCTTTGTAGAAGCATTGTTGATAGCTCCGTTCAGGATTGCGTCGATGATTCCACGAGTATCCTTAATGGAGATACGCTTTCCTGTTCCGTTCCATCCTGTATTTACAAGGTAAGCCTTAGCTCCGCTCTTCTCCATCTTCTTAACAAGCTCTTCTGCATATTTTGTAGGATGCAGTTCAAGGAATGCCTGTCCGAAGCAAGCTGAGAATGTTGGTGTAGGCTCTGTGATTCCACGCTCTGTTCCGGCAAGTTTTGCTGTAAATCCAGACAGGAAGTAGTACTGAGTCTGATCTGCTGTCAGGATAGATACCGGAGGAAGTACTCCGAATGCGTCTGCTGACAGGAAGATCACGTTCTTAGCTGCCGGTGCAGAAGAAATCGGACGAACGATATTCTTAATATGGTTGATCGGGTAAGATACACGAGTATTCTCTGTTACGCTCTTGTCAGCGAAATCAATCTTTCCGTTCTCATCCAGTGTAACGTTCTCAAGAAGAGCGTCACGAACGATCGCATTGTAGATGTCCGGCTCGGATTCTTTGTCAAGGTTGATAACCTTAGCATAGCATCCACCTTCAAAGTTGAATACTCCGTTGTCATCCCAGCCATGCTCGTCATCACCGATGAGGAGTCTCTTAGGATCTGTGGAAAGTGTAGTCTTACCTGTTCCTGACAGACCAAAGAAGATTGCTGTATTCTCACCGTTCAGGTCTGTATTAGCTGAGCAGTGCATGGAAGCCATTCCCTTCAGTGGAAGGAAGTAGTTCATCATGGAGAACATACCTTTCTTCATTTCTCCACCGTACCATGTATTTACGATAACCTGCTCTTTGCTTGTGATGTTGAACATTACGGCTGTCTCAGAATTAAGTCCGAGTTCCTTGTAGTTTTCAACCTTTGCCTTGGAAGCATTGTAAACAACGAAATCTGGTTCGAAGTTTTCAAGCTCTTCTGCTGTAGGCTGGATGAACATATTTGTTACGAAGTGTGCCTGCCATGCAACTTCAACGATAAAACGGATTGCCATACGAGTATCTTTATTAGCTCCGCAGAATGCATCTACAACGAAAAGTCTCTTATTGGAGAGCTCTTTAATTGCAAGATCTTTTACAGCAGCCCATGCTTCCTGAGTAGCCGGGTGATTATCATTTTTATATTCGTCAGATGTCCACCAAACTGTATCTTTGGAGTTCTCATCCATAACGATAAATTTATCTTTAGGGGAACGACCAGTGTATACACCTGTCATTACGTTCACTGCACCAAGTTCACTTTCCTGACCTTTTTCGTAGCCTTCCAGCTCAGGTTTCGTCTCTTCTTCAAATAACATCTCATAAGAAGGATTGTATACAACCTCTGTAGTTCCGGTAATGCCATACTTACTTAAATCAATTTTTGCCATCTTACATGTACCTCTTTCTTTATAGTAATATAGAACCTTTCTGCAAATGCAGATGTTACAATATCCTTTTCTAATTATACATATTATAGGGATAAAATCAACAAGAATCCTGTAAAATTTTTAACAAAGAGAATGAAAAAAGTAGAAACAAATTCTAAAATTTTTCAAAAAAGTAAGGAGTCCTGTGAAAAAGAAACCTTGATTTTAAGTATATCGCAATTGTTTATTTTATGGTAGAATAGCGGAGGAATCCCAGGAAGGAGAGTTCTCCGGGAGAAAGTTACTTAAAATCAGAGATAGTATTTGCTGAAAAAAGAAAAATATGCTGGAAAAAATTTTAAATCAAAAATTAGAAGAAATAAAGCCACTGGATGTGGAAAGTATGAGGCAGGCGGAAGAACGCTGGAAGACGGTTGCAAAGCCACTGCACAGTCTGGGAAAGCTGGAAGAGGCAGTGATCCGGATGGCGGGTATCCGGGAAGATGCGGATTTTATAATGAAGAAAAAGGGTCTAGTGATCTTCTGTGCGGATAACGGAGTGGTGGCAGAAGGTGTGACGCAGACGGGGCAGGAAGTGACTGCGATTGTTGCGGATAACTTCACAAAAGGTGCAACGAGTGTGTGTATTATGGCAGAAAAAGCCGGTGTGGATGTCCTGCCGGTCGATATAGGAATGGCGGTCGATGTTGCTTCTCTGACCGATCCCTCCAAAAAGATCAGTTACGGGACAGAAAATATGGCTCACGGTCCGGCGATGACGCGGGAGCAGGCGATCAGAGCCATTCTGACCGGGATCGAGATCGCCGGCGAGAGAAAAGCAGAGGGGTATGATCTGCTGGCAACCGGTGAGATGGGAATCGGAAATACGACTACCAGCAGTGCAGTCGCTTCCGTATTGCTTGGAAAAAGGGCAGAGGAAGTAACAGGCAGAGGAGCAGGATTAAGTTCGGAAGGATTGCAAAGAAAAATCCGGGTGATCCGGCAGGCACTGGAAAAAAATCGCCCTGATCCCGGTGACGTGCTGGATGTAGTGGCAAAGGTCGGAGGATATGATATTGCCGGAATGTGCGGACTTTTTTTAGGTGGTGCGATCTATCGGATTCCGGTGCTGATTGATGGATTTATTTCCTCAGTTGCAGCACTCTGTGCAGTCAGGCTGGCACCGCTTGCGGGGAAATATCTGTTTGCATCCCACTGTTCAAAAGAACCGGGAGGAAAGAGGGTGCTGGATGCCCTCGGAATGTCTGCCATGATCGTGTGTGACCTGTCACTGGGAGAGGGAAGCGGTGCGGTTGCAGCGGTTCCGCTTCTGGAAATGGGACTGGATGTCTACCGGAAAATGAGTACCTTTGAAGAGATTCAGGTAGAACAGTATCAGGAGTTAAAATAGGAGTTAAGAAAATGTGGATCTTCAATTCACTGATCATTGCGATTGCAATGTATTCAAAAATTCCCATGCCACAGGCAGAGTGGAATGAAAAAAATATGAGATATGCGATGTGTTTTTTCCCGGTTGTGGGAGTGGTGATCGGAGCTGCAGAATTTGCGGCAGGGTATGCACTTCTTCATTGGCTGCATTGTAAACCATTGCTTTTTTCGGTGGCTATGACGCTGATCCCGGTGCTGATCACGGGCGGGATCCATCTTGACGGTTTTGCAGATACAGTGGATGCCATGAGTTCTTATGCAGAACGGGAAAGACGGCTTGAAATATTAAAAGATCCGCATACGGGAGCATTTGCCATTATTGGACTTTGCTGCTATTTCCTGGCAAATGTCGGAATATGGAGTGAAATAGGCGAGAAGAAATTACTGGTCGCCTGTTGTATTTTCGCATTTTCCAGAGCTATGAGCGGACTGGCAGTAGTCAGTTTCAAAGCTGCAAAGAACAGCGGATTGCTGCGGACATTTCAGGATGGAGCAGCAAAGCGGAGAGTCAGAGTGGTTATGATGCTGTGGGCAGTACTGACGGCTTTTATTCTGCTGAAAATTTCACCAGCAGCAGGGACTGCAGCGTTGGCGATGGGAATCGCAATCTATGTCTATTATTATTTATTCAGCAGAAAATATTTTGGTGGAACGACCGGAGATCTTGCAGGATATTTTCTGCAGCTTTGTGAGTTGGGGATGCTTGCGGGAATTATGCTTGCAGGATAAAAGATAAGGAGAAAAAATGGAACTTATATGGATCAGACATTTGCAGACACCGGGAAATGAAAAGCGACAATATATAGGAAGTACGGACGAACCATTGTCAGAGAAGACAGTAGAAGGTTTTTTGAAAAATCCTGCAGAATATTCTGAAGTGGAGCGGGTGATCTGTAGTCCGATGCTTCGCTGTATTCAGACAGCAGAACTGATGTTTCCGGGAACGGAACGAAAGACCGAGCCGAGGTTAAGAGAGTGTGATTTCGGACAGTTTGAAGGAAAGACGTATGAAGAACTGAAGTCTGTACCGAAGTATATTGCATGGCTGAAATCGAATGGTACGATTACATTTCCGGGTGGGGAAAAACAGAGCGTTTTCCGCAGAAGGAGCGTGGAAGGTGCGATTGAGCAGATCGAATGGCTGATTGAAAAAAAGGTACAGCGGGCGGCTTTTGTAGTACATGGAGGCACGATTATGGCAGTATTTGAACAACTTGCAGAAGAAAAGAAGAATTTTTATGACTGGCAGGTGGGAAACGGTAGTGGATATCGGGTGATAATTGACGAAAAAGAGTGGAAAACCGGTAATAAAAAGCTGCGGAAGGTGGAAAAGTTATGGGATTAGTTTCGCTGGGAGCGTGTGTAGCGGGATTTGTACTGGATTTTATTTTTGGTGATCCTGTCTGGCTGTATCATCCGGTACGGCTGATCGGAAAGTGGATCTCGTTTCTGGAGAAGCTGCTCCGAAGAAAGACGGGAGAAAAAAGACAGATTGCTGCAGGAGGAATCTTATGGATTCTGACGGTTGCAGTGGTATATAGTGTGACGGCAGGGATCTTGTGGATCGTACGGAAATGGAGTCCGGCAGCAGGATTCATACTGGAGACATTCTGGTGCTATCAGATTTTTGCAGCCAGATGTCTTGTCAGCGAAAGCGGAAAGGTTTATGAGCGGTTAAAAGAAAAAGATCTGCCAGGATCGAGAAAGGCAGTTTCGATGATCGTCGGAAGAGATACGGAAAATCTGAGCTTTGAAGGAGTGACGAAGGCGGCTGTAGAGACCGTTGCGGAAAATACTTCCGATGGAGTGACCGCACCGCTTCTGTATCTGCTTCTGGGAGGTGCACCACTGGGATTTTTATATAAGGCAGTGAACACGATGGATTCGATGTTGGGGTATAAAAATGAAACGTATCTTTATTTTGGAAGAATCCCTGCGAAAATGGATGATCTTTTCAATTATATTCCGGCAAGACTGACGGCATGGTTTATGGTACTGGCGTCTTTTCTGACCGGGCTGAATGGAAAAAATGCGTGGAAGATCTACAGAAGAGACTGCCGAAAGCATGCGAGTCCTAATTCAGCACAGTCAGAAGCGGTCTGTGCCGGGGCATTGGATGTGCAACTGGCAGGAGATGCGGTATATTTTGGCAAGATCCATAAAAAGGAATTTATCGGAGATCCACTCCGCAAGATCGAGGCGGAAGACATTCCAAGGGCAGGAAGGCTGATGTATGTGACGACGGTTCTGATGCTGCTTGTATTTGGCGGAATCAAATTACTGATCTGTTTGCTGTAGTTGGATGAATACCTGACGAGGAACAGCGTAGAATTTCATGCCCATTCAGGCTATCGGCTTGTGGGAGAATTTTATGACTGTGGTTATAAGTTCGGAAGATGGTATAATATGGTGTGGATGGAAAAGAGGATCAATACGGATCAGAAAGTACTTCCGGTAAAATGGTTCGGGGAATACCGGGAAGAACTGGAACGGTTACTGGAGCAGCAGAGAGAAGAGCAGGAGTAAGAGATGCAGTACGCACATGGCGGAGATATTTATACATATAAAAATTTACTGGATTTTTCCATTAATGTAAATCCATTAGGACCTGCAGATGCAGTTGTTGAAGCGGCAGCCCGGTCGTTGCAGAGGATCGGAGAGTATCCCGACAGCCAGAGCAGGGAATTAAGAAATGCACTGGCAGAAAAAAAGGGACTGGCAGCAGAACAGTTTGTGATCGGAAATGGAGCAGCAGATCTTTTATTTTCACTGGTACTGGCAGAAAAACCTCAAAAAGCAATGATCGTGATACCGGCATTTTCAGAATATGAGCAGGCTTTAAAGACGGTAGGATGTGAAATCCTGTATCATGAAGTAAAAAAAGAAAATAATTTCCGTTTGGGAACGGATCTGACAGAAAAAATCACATCAGAACTGGATTTCTTATTTTTATGCTCTCCGTCGAATCCGGCGGGACAGGCAGTGGAAAAGGAGTTTCTTATTAAAATAGCTGAAAAGTGTGAAAAAGAGCGGGTCAGACTGGTGCTGGATGAATGTTTTGTGCAGTTCCTGACTTCAGGGGAAGAGGCATCCATGCAGTTGGAGACCGGCAGGTTCAGGTATCTGTTCGTATTGCAGGCTTTTACAAAAATCTATGCAGTTCCGGGAATCCGTCTTGGGTACGGGATCAGTTCTGATAAAGCACTGCTGGAACGGATGGAGACGGTACGTCAGCCGTGGAGCGTATCAACTCCGGCACAGGCTGCGGGACTCTCAGCATTGAAGGAAGACCACAGAGAAGAGCAGACACGGCAACTGGTAAAGTCAGAGCGGGAAAGAATGGAAAAAGAACTGGAAAATCTGAGAATAGAGTACATTCCGTCGGAGGCGAACTTTCTTCTTTTTAACAGTGAGATCAACTGGTTTGAAGAGTTGAAGAAGCGGGGAATCCTGATCCGGGACTGTGCAAATTACCGGGGACTCGGGAATGGCTGGTACAGGATGGCTGTCCGGCTGCCGGAAGAAAATGACCGGTTACTGGAATGTATGAAGCAGGTGTTGAACGAGAGGAGCTGAAAAGATGGCGAAATGTATTATGATCCAGGGAACAATGTCAAATGTGGGAAAAAGTGCCATAGCAGCAGGACTTTGCAGAGTATTTAAGCAGGATGGATACAAAGTTGCACCCTTCAAATCGCAGAATATGGCATTAAATTCTTTTATTACCCAGAATGGTCTTGAGATGGGGCGGGCCCAGGTAATGCAGGCAGAAGCAGCAGGGATTGAACCGGAAGTGAGTATGAATCCGATCCTGTTAAAGCCTACCAATGATACAGGTTCGCAGGTTATCATCAACGGAAAACCAATCGGGGTGATGTCTGCAGTAGAATATTACCGTCATAAGCGGGATTATATTCCTTATATTTTAGAGGCATATCGGGAACTGGAAAAAAAGTATGATGTGATTGTGATCGAAGGTGCAGGAAGTCCGGCAGAGATCAACCTGAAAAAGGATGATATCGTCAATATGGGAATGGCAGAACTGGTGGATGCACCTGTACTGCTGGTGGGAGATATTGACCGGGGAGGTGTCTTTGCCCAGATTGCAGGAACCGTTATGCTGTTGGAAGAAAAGGAACGGAAGAGAATCGCAGGAACTGTGATCAATAAGTTCCGGGGAGATGTATCCATTTTAGAGCCGGGACTGAAAATGCTGGAAGACAGAACGGATATCCCGGTTCTTGGTGTTGTGCCGTATTTTTATCTGGATCTCGACGAGGAAGACAGCCTGACGGAAAGATTCCATAAAAAGGAAAAGCCGGGACTTGTGGATATTGCGGTGATCCGGTTTCCAAGGATCTCAAATTTTACGGATCTTGCACCGCTGGAGGCAATCGAAGAAGTTTCGGTCCGGTATATTTCATCTCCGGCAGATTTCGGACAGCCGGATCTGGTTATCCTTCCGGGCAGTAAAAATACGATCAGTGATCTGCTGTGGATGCGTCAGAATGGTCTGGAGGCGAAAATTCTTCGCTACAGTGGAAATGGAGGGGCGGTTTTCGGTATTTGCGGAGGCTATCAGATGCTCGGCAGGGAAATACAGGATCCGGACGGAATCGAGGAAAAAGGCACAGTACAGGGATTGGGGTTACTTCCGGTCTGCACTGTATTTGGACAGGAAAAGAGAAGAACGAGAGTAGAAGGGAAATTCCGGGATATGGGCGGTATTCTGAAAGAACTGCAAGGAATCCGGTTTAATGGATACGAAATCCATATGGGAAGATCAGAAGTGGATACAAAATTAGACAGGCTGGTTTCAATGAGGGAAGAGGGAAACGGAGAACCACAGGGATATCATGAGGATGGGGCTCAGAACGGAAATGTCTATGGCTGTTATGTGCATGGTATTTTTGATGAAAAACTGGTGTCAGAAGGAATTGTTTCTGCTATACTGAAGCAGAAAGGTTACGATACCCTGCAGATTGAGGGAAAAGACTGGAATAGCTATAAAGAAGAGCAATATGATCAACTGGCCGATATACTCAGAGAAAGTCTGGATATGAAGGCAATTTACAAAATGATGGAATAACAGGAGGAGTTGCAGATATGGGAAGACAGATTAAATATGGACATCTTTTACATGGCGGAGACTACAACCCGGAGCAGTGGCTGGACCGCCCGGATATATTGGAAAAGGACATTGAGTATTTTAAAAAGGCAAAGATTAATACGGTATCTGTAGGAATGTTCTCCTGGGCGATGCTGGAGCCGGAAGAGGGAAATTATCAGTTTGACTGGCTCGAAAAAGTGATTGATTCACTTTACGCAGAGGGAATTTCTACAATTTTGTCCACACCGTCCGGTGCAAGACCGAAATGGCTTTCTGATAAGTACCCGGAAGTACTGCGTGTGAATGAAAAGAGGGAGAAGAATCTGTTCGGTGGAAGACATAATCACTGTTATACCTCACCGGTATACAGAGAAAAAGTGGCAGAGATCGACCGCAGGTTGGGAGAAAAGTTCGGAAAGCATCCGGGTGTGATCCTGTGGCATATCTCCAATGAATTTGGTGGAGAATGTCATTGTCCGCTTTGTCAGGAGAAGTTCCGGGAGTGGCTGGAAAAGAAATATGGTATGATTGAGAATCTGAACAGCCGGTGGTGTACGACATTCTGGAGTCACCGGTATCAGAACTTTTCTCAGATAGAAAGTCCTTCTTCACTGGGAGAAAATGAGCTTCACGCATTAAAGCTGGACTGGAAGAGGTTTGTGACGGAACAGACAGTCGATTTCATGAAGGCGGAAATAACAGCTCTCAGGGAGACTGGAACGGAAATCCCGGTGACGACGAATCTGATGTATGATTATGACGGACTGGATTATAAAAAGTTCAGGGAAGATGTAGATATTATATCCTGGGATAATTATCCGGGATGGCATAAAAAAGAAGAGTGGCTGACGGCAACAGATGCAGGAATGCAGCATGATCTGATGAGAAGTATCAGAAAAGCTCCGTTCCTGATGATGGAATCCTGCCCATCTGCAACGAACTGGAAGCCGATCAATAAGCTGAAGAAACCGGGAATGCTTCTGGCAGCGTCTCTGCAGGCAATCGCCCATGGTTCAGACAGTGTCCTGTATTTTCAACTGCGTCAGAGCCAGGGAGCATCTGAAAAGTTTCATGGTGCAGTGATCGATCATTACGGTGGAAATGATACCCGTGTCTTCAGGGAAGTGACAGAAGTGGGAGAGGCACTTGAAAAGCTTCAGGAAGTGACAGGCAGTGTGACGTGTGCAAGGGCAGCAGTTTTATATGACCGTGAGAATGACTGGGCATTAAAGGATGCACAGGGACCAAGAAACGAGGATATGCATTATCAGGAGTGCGTTCTGAAGCAGTACAGAGCTTTGCGGGCAGAAGGACTGGATGTGGACGTGATCTCCATGGAGCATGCACTTTCTGATTATAAGATCCTGGCAGTGCCGATGGCGTATCTGTTCAGTGAGAAATACGAAGAACGTCTCAGAGAGTATGTGGCACAGGGAGGAACTCTGGTATTGACCTACTGGTCAGGTCTTGTGGATGAGACGGATAAATGTTTCCTTGGAGGTACACCTTATGGACTGAAGGATGTGATGGGAGTTCGCAGTACAGAGATCGATGCTTTATTTGACTGGGAATCAAACCATGGAATACCGGAGCATGGAAACCGCCTGGGATTGCAGAAAGTTTATGAGTGTAAAAATCTCTGCGAACTGTCGGAAGTTTCTGATGCAGAAGTCCTGATGCGTTATGCAGACGATTTTTATGCGGGATCACCGCTTGTGACACATAAAGCGTATGGTGAGGGACATGCCTATTATGTAGGGGCAGATATGGAGCAGGCATTTTATGACGATTTATTTAAAGGCGTAGCAGAAGAAGCCGGTGTAAAAAGTCTGGCAGAGGCTGTTCCGGAGGGGGTATCTGTCAATGTACGTCAGTCGGAAAATGCAGAGTATCTGTTTATTCAAAATTTCAGCCGCAAAGAAGTGGTTGTTCCGGTGACAGGTGAATATCAGGAGATTTATGGAACAGGCAGTGAGGTCCTTGCACCGCTTCAGACAAGGGTACTGAAATTTGAGAGAAAGTGATCCTGCTGGAAAAGCAGAAGGAGAATCGGAATCTGAGGGGAGAATATATACAGAGACAGATCAGGGGAGAATAAAAATGAAAGAACAGCACAGTGAGGCAGAAAACAGAACAGAACTTTATGAGGATGTGCTTCTTGGGAAAAAATTATGGACAAGGCTGTATAGAAAGCTTTTCTGGAATGGAGTAAGTAAAAAGCAGATTGTAAAAGCCATGCTGAAGTATATTCCGGAGGATTTTAAGGGGAGACTGCTGGATGTACCGGCAGGAACAGGACTTTTTACTTACCGGAAATACTCATGGATGAGAGATGCGAGGATCATCTGTTATGACGAAGACGAGGAAATGCTTGACCTGGCAAAAAAGCGTTTTGCAAGAGACGGATTGGATCATGTTACCGTAAAGAAGGGAAATTGTGCGAAGCTGCCGTTTCGTAATGAAAGTTTTGATGCCGTACTGAGTATTGACCGGCTGAATGCGGTGGAAGATAAGAGAGAAGCCCTGTCGGAAATGACCCGCGTATTAAAGAAAAACGGAAGGCTGATCGGATGCTTCTACATCGAGGGAAGATCCGGGAAGACGGACCGTTTTGTAAAATGGTTTCTGATGAAAAAAGGGTGGTTCAAAGGACCTTTTGAAACCCAGACTTCTTTGCAGTTGAGACTGTCCCAGGATTATCAGGTGACGCATTTCCATCTGCGTGGATCGGTCGTATATTTTTGTGCAGTAAAGCGGGAAAAGCTACTTGGCGGGGAGCAGAATAAAAAAAGCAGAGGTGAAAAGCAGAATGTGTACAGCAGCAACTTATAAGACGAAGGATTTTTATTTTGGAAGAACACTCGATTATGAATTTTCTTATGGAGATGAAGTGACGGTGACTCCGAGAAATTATAAGATCCCGTTCCGGTATATGGGAGAAATGGAATCCCATTATGCCCTGATAGGAATGGCTTATGTGGCAGAAGATTATCCGCTGTATTATGATGCAGTCAATGAAAAGGGTGTCGGCATGGCGGGACTCAACTTTGTCGGAAATGCAGTCTATCAGGAGATAGATGAGGCAGAAGACGGAAAAGAAAATGTCTGCCAGTATGAATTGATTCCATGGATACTGAGCCAGTGTGCTTCGGTCAGAGAAGTCAGAGAACTGTTAAGCCGGATGAATCTGGTCGGGACACCGTTCAGTGAACAGCTTCCGGCAGCACAGCTTCACTGGATCATCGCAGATGAGAAAGAAGCCATCACGGTAGAATCGATGAAGGACGGGCTGAAAGTGCATGAAAATCCGGTGGGTGTGCTGACGAACAATCCATCTTTTGAACAGCAGATGTTTCAGTTGAATAATTACATGCATCTGTCACCGAGACAGCCGGAAAATCATTTTTCAGAGAAACTGAATCTGACAGCATACAGCCGGGGAATGGGAGCAATGGGACTTCCGGGAGATTTGTCATCGGCATCCCGTTTTGCGAAAGTTGCATTTACAAAAATGAATGCAAAATCAGGAGATTCAGAACTGGAAAGCATCAGCCAGTTTTTCCATATTTTAGGTTCGGTGGATCAGCAGAGAGGCTGCTGTGAAGTGGCAGACGGAAAGTATGAGATTACCTTGTATACTTCCTGCTGTAATGCATCGAAGGGAATCTACTATTATACAACCTATGAGAATCATCAGATCACTGCTGTGGATCTGTACCGGGAGGAACTTGACGGAACAAAACTTTCCAGATATCCGCTGATCACGGGGGAACAGATCCGCTGGCAGAATTAATATAGAAGAACAGAGAACGAAAAAAGAAGACGAAAAGAAGTAAAAGAGAAGACAGAAAAAGATAGCAAGAGGACAACAGGATGGATTTTTCAAGACTTGAGAAGAGTATTATGGATGTGATAAAGGAGGAGCAGGCAAAGCTTGGCTACAGAAAGGAAAAGATACGGCTTTATTATCCGCTCAGTTCCCTGAACCATTTCTTTCAGGTAGAGGGAGATGTGACCGGGATGCTGGAAAAGCTGAACTGGTTTCCGGAGTATACAAAGCAGAGACTGGGACAGGTGGAAGTGACCAATGAGGGAGAGCGGTTCTGCTTTCATATCCCGGAAGAGGGAGTGGAGTATGTGCATGAGCAGATGAAAGAAAATGAGTTTATCAAAGAGCTGATCGGACTGTTGCAGAAGCATGACTGTACGATGGAGGAAATCTTTGATCTGTTCCGTTCCCATTCGGAAAAGGTGGAGATCCATGAGATGGACAACGGAGAATTTGACTACAGAGTCAGCTTTGCAGATGATCCGGAAGATTCCTATATTTACTGCTTTAAAGATGAAGGCTGTCATATCATCTATCATCGTTTTCTGCCGGAAGATTATGCAGATTTTGCATTTTAAAATGGATCAGGCAGTTTGAAAAAATAAAATGAAATCAGGAGAACAGGACGAAATCAGGAGGAACGGATGAAATTAACGATTCTTGGAACGGGAAATGCCACAGTCACGGAGTGCTATAATACGTGTTTTGTCATCAGTAATAAGGAAAACCATTTTATGATTGATGGTGGAGGCGGAAGTATGATCCTGCATCAGTTGAAGTCTGCCGGGCTTGACTGGAAAGAGATGAGGGATATTTTTGTTACCCATAAGCATATCGATCATCTGTTGGGAATTATATGGATGATGCGAATGATCCTTCAGAATATGAACCGGGGAACTTATGATGGCGAGGCGACAATCTACGGACATGAAGAGGTGATCGCAATTCTTGAGAAGATCGCCGGGGAAGTTTTGTCTGAAAAAGAGACGAAAAATTTAGGAAAAAGGCTTCATATGGTTGTGGTAGAGGATGGAGAAGAAAGAGAGATCATAGGGAAACCGGTGACATTTTTTGATATCCATTCCACAAAAGCGAAGCAGTTTGGATTTTCCATGGAACTTGAACCGGGGAAAAAGCTGACCTGCTGCGGTGATGAACCGTATAATGAAGCGGAAAAGGTGTATGCACAGAACAGTCAGTGGCTTCTGCATGAAGCATTCTGTCTGTTTGGTGAGGCAGATCAGTTTAAACCATACGAAAAGCATCATTCCACGGTGAAGGATGCATGCGAGCTGGGAGAAAGACTGAATGTAGAGAATTTGATCCTTTATCATACCGAGGATAAAAATATTCTGAAAAGACAGGAAATGTATCTGGCAGAAGGCAGGAAATTTTATCATGGAAATCTGTATGTGCCGGAAGATCTGGATGTGATAGAGTTATGATGGAAGTCGTGACAGGGGGCAGTGGCAGTGGAAAATCTGCCTATGCAGAACAGAAGATCTGCGGATTGCAGCAGGGGACAGGCAGGCTTTACTATATTGCGACCATGTATCCCTATGGAAGTGAAACGGAACGCAAGATTGAGAAACACCGCTGGATGCGTGCCGGAAAAGGATTCAGGACACTGGAATGGTATACCGGTCTGTCAGAGTGCATAGAAAAGGAATTTTCCGGACAGGAAGGAGCAGAAAGACTAAGTGAAAGTTCGATCCTGCTGGAATGTATGTCCAATCTGGTGGCGAATGAACTCTATATGGAGCAGGGGGCGGGAACGGATACTGTCCGCTCTGTGACCGAAGGAATCAGGCGGTTGAAGGAGCAGAGCAGAAACCTGGTCATTGTCACAAATGAGGTTTTTTCAGAATCCGTTCCTGATTCCGTGGAAATGAAAAACTATAAGAAAGTTCTTGGTGAGATTAACCGGAATCTTGCCGGGATGGCAGATCAGGTGACAGAGGTTGTCTATGGGATTCCATGGATCTGGAAGAAAGATGCCGGCTGTACACCGGGGAGACGGGTGGAATATGCTGTGGATCATCATAAGGAAAATACTATGAAAAATTATGAAAAAACCGGAAAGGATCCGGAAAGGAAGAACGTTCATCTGATTATTGGCGGGGCATTCCAGGGGAAATTGCAGTACGCAGAAACGTTATATTCAAAGATCTGCTGGTATGATGGAGCAGAATGTCAGCCGGAGCAGCTTGAAAAGGAGCTGACGGAAATTGACGGGATTGTCCATTTTGAGCAGTTAGTCCGTCGGTGGATGGAAGATGGGCGTGAGACGGAGGAACTGACCGGACTGCTGATGAACAGAAGAAAAGGGCTGGTTCTGATCAGCGATGAGATCGGATATGGATTAGTCCCTGTGGATGCATTTGAGCGGAAATACAGAGAGGCTCATGGAAGGCTTATGACAGACCTTGCGGCACAGGCACAGCGGGTAGACCGTGTAGTCTGCGGGATCGGAACAAGACTCCGGTAGAGAAAGAAACGCAGGCAGGAATATGCCTGAAAAAAGACTACTAACGCAGGCAATAAGAAGTGGGAAGAAGGAAAAAGGTGATTCGGAAAATGAAAATGTTGACGGAAATTGAAAAAGTCCTGCCATCAGAAATTGAGAAACGCAGTTTTGAAATCATTACGGAAGAACTGGGAGATAAGAAACTTGTTCCCGGGACAGAACTGATCGTAAAACGCTGCATTCATACCAGTGCGGATTTTGATTATGCGGAGAACCTGGTTTTCTCTGAGGGGGCAGTAGAGCATGCGATGGATGCAATCCGAAGAGGAACACCGATCGTGACAGATACGCAGATGGGAAAGGCCGGGATCAATAAAAGAAAACTTGCAGAGTTTGGCAGTGAAGTGTACTGCTTTATGTCGGATGAAGATGTAGCGGCAGCAGCAAAGGCAAATGGTACGACCAGGGCGGCAGCAAGTATGGACAAGGCAGCGGCACTTGGCCGGGATGTGATCTTTGCGGTCGGAAATGCACCGACAGCACTGGTTCGTCTGTATGAGCTTATAAAAGAGGGGAAGATCCGGCCAGAACTGATCATTGCAGTACCGGTAGGATTTGTGAATGTAGTTCAGTCGAAAGAACTGATCCTGAGCCTGAAAGAGACTCCGTCGATCGTTGCACGGGGAAGAAAAGGTGGCAGCAATATCGCGGCATGTATCTGCAATGCCCTGCTTTATCAGATGTAGAGGGTGACAAGTGCAGAGCAGGAACAGATAGAAAGCAGATCTGCTGAAAAAATCTGAAAACAGAAAATAAAAGTTTTGAATGATATTATAGAAAATATTTATAACAAATTACCGGTCGGACAAAGGCTTGTGGACACTGTGTAAGACATTGAGATACCGAATGGTATCAGCCAATGCAGTAGTGGTTGAAGCAAGAATCCCCCCTGCTTTAGCTGTGGGGAGTGTCAAGCAGTCCGGTAAGGACAAATTCACGGAAATGATGTGCTGCGGGTGAAAGTTCATGTCTGCGGCTTGTAACCATATAGATATCTCTCTGGCACTCAGGATAAGAAATCTGCAGGATACGGACATTCAGTCTGAGCAGAAGCTCCATATAGGGAACGAGGGCGATCCCGAATCCATGTGCAACAAGTCCGGCAATCACCTGATCCTCGTCAGTTTCATATACGATTTTCGGTTTTTGACCGATCTGCTCGAAAAGAAGATCGGTCACATAGCGGAGACCGGCACTCTGATCAAAATAAATATAAGGGTATGCAAGTGTTTCACTCAATGGAATCCGGTACTGGTCTGCCAGAGGATGTCCGTCCGGTACGATCAGGACGAGATCCTGTTTCATAACCGGTGTATAATGAAAATCGTTGCTTTCAGGCGGTTCTGATGAAAAGACAATATCATATTCTCCGGCATTCAGACTTTCAAGCAAAGCACCTGTAGAGCCGGTATGGAAACGGAACGTTGTTTCCTTGTCCGGGTTCTGCTTCAGATAACGGGAGGCAAGATCCGGGATATAATCTGTTCCCAGTGTCCGTAGAAATCCAAGACGGATCTTCCCCGCACCGGCAGCTTTACGCTTCAGGTTGGCGATCCCTTTATCGAGGATCGCAAGGGATTCAGAAGCACATCCGGCGAGATCTCTCCCACAATCGGTGAGGCTGATCGTGCGTCCATCCTTTTCAAATAATTTTACTCCCAGTTCATTTTCAAGCTGGGAAATGGCATAGCTCAGACTGGGCTGGGTGATGTTTAATTGGCGTGCGGCTTTGGTGTACTGCCTTTTTTCCGCCAGTTCAAGAAAATATCTTAGCTGATATAAGTTCATAAGCTTCTCCGTTCAGATGATTCTTCGTAATAAATGCTGTTAAAATTTTAACTCCAAAAATAGAAAATGTCTATAGAATTATAGAAGATTATTATTTGTAAAATAAAAAAGCATGTGATAGATTTACCGACGGTAAAATAAGCGAATAAAAAGGAGCGTATAAAAATGATATCAGCAGATAAGACGATATCCACAAATAAACTGATCACTACAGATCGAATGGCAGGAAAAGAAAAAAATTCCGGAAGAAACAAACTGACCGATGGAAAAGCAGAACGTGTGAAGGCAACTGCAACAGAGGCACTTCCGGTAGTCAGAGGAGAGCTGGCACTTTTAATTGTACTGGTGATCAACAGTCTTGGAGTTGTTCTGATGTTGTATTCAGGATCGGGGATTTCGGCAATTTCCAGTGTGCCGTATGCATTTTCAGAAGTTTTTTCCAAAGTTTCACTGGGAGTCTGGACAGACATTTTTCAGACAATTCTGGTCTTGAGCCTGATGATCCTCAGAAAGAAATTTGTGCCGCAGTATCTGCTGAGCTTTATTGTAGGGGCAGGATTCGGAACCGAGATCGATATCCATGAAACCTGGGTTCATACCCTGCCTGTGACACTGCCGCTCCGGTTTGTATACTTTTTTGCAGGATACCTGCTGATCAGTACAGGAATTGCCCTTTCCAACCGTTGTAAAATGCCGATCATCCCAACGGATCTTTTCCCGAGGGAACTGGCAGATATCACGAAGGCAGCGTACTCAAGGATCAAGATCAGTTATGATGTGATCTGTCTGTCCGTGACAGCATTGCTGACGTTTGTATGCCTGGGACAGATCAGAGGACTTGGAATCGGAACAGTGCTTGCGGCATTTACAATGGGAAAAGTAATTGGTAAAATAGGGGAAGGAATGGATAAAAAAGTGAGATTTGTATCGATTTTTTCAAAATAAAGAGGGAGTACGAAAGTGAATTTATGAGCAGGGAGAAACGATTGAAAGAGAGTAATTATACCCATGTGATCCACCCGTTTCCGGCACTCTATGATGCTGATTCAAAAATTCTGATCCTTGGCAGTCTTCCATCCGTAAAATCCCGCGAACAGAACTTCTTTTACGGACATCCGCAGAACAGGTTCTGGAAGATGTTGGCAGCGGTCCTGGGAGAGAAGATTCCTGAGACCATCGAAGAAAAGAAGGAACTTCTGCATCGGAATCACATTGCCCTGTGGGATACGATCTACAGTTGCGACATCATCGGTTCAAGCGACAGCAGTATTAAAAATGTAGTACCGACAGATCTGAACCGGATTCTGGAAGAGTCAGAGGTGGAAAGAATCTTCTGTAATGGGAAAGCCTCGGGAAATTATTATAAGAAATATCAGGAGAGCAGAACCGGTATCGAAGCGACAGTTCTTCCGTCGACCAGCCCGGCAAATGCAGCTTTTTCATTGGAAAAGCTGATTGAAATATGGAAATGTATCTTGTGAGAAAGAGCGAATGGTGGTATGATGGTTCTGTTCGGTCAGAAAAGACCGAGTGAAAAAGGAAGACAGAAGGGAACAAAAGAAAGTGACCTATAAAGAAGCAAGGGTATATTTGGACGAGATGTCGAAATACGGAAGTGTACTTGGCTTGGATACAATTCGAGGTCTGTTGCGTGAACTGGGGAATCCTCAGGAGAGTCTGAAGTTCATACATATTGCAGGAACGAATGGCAAGGGATCTGTGCTTGCATACACTTCAACGATTTTAAGTGAAGCAGGATACAGGATCGGGCGGTATGTTTCACCAACGGTAATCTCCTATCTGGAGCGGATTCAGATGAACGGCAGATGGATCTCGGAAGAAGAGTTTGCAGAACTGACAGAGAAAGTGAAAGAAGCTATTGCCCGGCTGAAAGCTGCGGGGGAGAATCTCCCGACAGTTTTTGAGACAGAGACGGCAATAGCTTTTTTGTATTTCAGGAAAATGAACTGTGACTTTGTTGTATTGGAGACAGGACTCGGTGGAGAACTGGATGCGACCAATATCGTGAAAAATACGGTCTGTGCTGTATTTGCAACGATCAGCAGAGATCACCTGGGGGTGATCGGCAATACGTTGGAAGAGATTGCACAGACGAAGGCCGGAATTATAAAAAATGGCTGTGCAGTCGTTTCAGCACAGCAGAAAGAAACTGTAAGTGAGATTCTGAAGAAGCGGGCAGAGGCATCTGACTGTAGCTACAGAGAGGCAGATCTGAGCCGGTTTCTTGTAGAAAAAGAAGACTATCATGGAATCCGGTTTTCTTATAAAGAATATAAGAATCTGAGAGGAAGTCTGGCAGGAGAATGTCAGATCGCAAATCTTGCAACGGCACTGGAAGTGATCCGTACGCTGAATGCACTGGGAATTTCCGTACCGGAGACGGCGGTGAGAAAAGGCCTGGAAGAGACGAGATGGCCGGGCAGATTTACGTTTTTAATGGAGCATCCGGTTTTTCTGGTTGACGGGGCACATAATGAAGATGCCGCACAGAAACTTCGTATGTCCATGGAACGCTATTTTCCGGGAAGACGGCTGATCCTTATCCTGGGAGTATTTAAGGACAAGGAATATGAAAAGATCGCATCGATTCTTTGCCCGCTGGCACAGCAGGTTTATACAGTTGATCTTCCGAATGTGGAGCGTACACTGCCGGCAGAAAAGCTTGCAGAGTGTGCAAAAAAATACTGTCGGCAGACAGCGGCGGCAGGAAGAATAGAGGATGCCGTGGAAAAAGCGATGAAAGCAGCAGAAAGAGCAGGACAGAGGACGGCAGACAGTGAAGCTTCAGCAGCAGACGGAGAGCCGGTGATCCTGGCATGTGGTTCATTATCTTATCTTGGAGATGTGATCCGGCTGGTTGAAAAAAGTTACGGAACCCGGATGAGAGGTACAGGAAAGGAAGAAAAATGATAGATCATGAAAAGATAGAGCAGGCGGTAAGACTGCTGTTGGAAGGAATCGGGGAAGATGTGAACCGGGAAGGACTGCTGGAGACACCGGACCGGATCGCAAGGATGTATGAAGAGATTTATGGCGGAATGGAAGAAGATGCGGGGATTCATCTGTCGAAGACATTTACAGTAGAAAGCGGGGAAATGGTCATCGAAAAAGATATCACTTTTTATTCTACCTGCGAACATCATCTGCTCCCGTTTTATGGAAAAGCTCATATTGCGTATATTCCGGATGGAAAGGTAGTGGGACTGAGCAAGCTGGCAAGAACGGTAGAAGTATTCGCAAGAAGACTTCAGTTGCAGGAACAACTGACCGGACAGATTGCAGATGCACTGATGGAATATATGCAGCCGAAAGGTGCGTTGGTTATGATCGAGGCGGAGCATATGTGTATGACGATGCGGGGAATCAAAAAACCGGGAAGTCAGACGGTGACGCTGGCACGGAGAGGTGTTTTTGAGACAGATCCGTCGCTGGAAGAACGATTCTTCCGTATGCTGGGACGATAAAGGTGGCAGAATGAAGCAGAGCAGGACAGAAAGGACCGGGATGGAACGGATCAGAATGGATCGTGTCAATGCAATTTTAAATCATAAGACTTACAGAAAGTATTACGATCAGATTGAAAAAATTGAAAAGGACAGGATTTTCTGCCGCCATCAGATGCCTCATCTGCTGGATGTGGCGAGGATCGCTTATATCACGAATCTGGAGCGGAATCTTGGGTATGACAGGGAAGTGATCTATGCGGCTGCGATCCTGCATGATATAGGAAAATCCTTTCAGTATGAAGAGCGGATTCCGCATGAGATCGCCGGGGAAAAAGTAGCTTCAGAGATTTTGGATACCCTTCCGGAGGGACTGGCATTTTCGGCGGAAGAAAGACGCCTGATCCTGGCTGCAGTCCGGGGACACCGGAAAAAAAAAGACGGGGCAGAGCCGATCGCTGCACTTTTTTATGGCAGTGACAAGCGTTCCCGTACCTGCTTTTCCTGCCCGGCAGAAAAAGAGTGCAACTGGAAGGATGAAGAGAAGAACAAGGAGATAATCATATGATCATAGGCAACAGAGAGTTTGATACAGAAAAGAATACATATATTATGGGAATCCTGAATGTGACACCGGATTCTTTTTCCGACGGTGGAAAATACAACGGAATGGAACAGGCACTGAGGCATGCACAGCAGATGATCGCAGAAGGTGCGGATCTGATCGATGTGGGTGGAGAATCGACCCGTCCGGGACATGTGCAGATTTCAGATGAAGAAGAAATCGCAAGGGTGACTCCGGTGATTGAAGCTTTGAAAAAGGAGTTTGATATTCCGATTTCGATCGACACATATAAAAGCCATGTGGCAGAAGCGGCACTTCAGGCGGGAGCAGACCTTGTAAATGATATCTGGGGCTTAAAATATGATGAAAAAATGGCAGAGGTCATTGCAAAATATCATGCTGCCTGCTGTCTGATGCACAACCGTGAAAAAGCCGAGTATGAAGAGTTTCAAAAAGATTTTATAGAAGATATGAAAGAATGTGTCCGTCTTGCAAAGGAGGCCGGAATCGCAGATGAAAAGATCATTTTAGATCCGGGTGTCGGATTTGGGAAGACGTATGAGATGAACCTGGAGATCATTGCACATCTTGAAATCCTTCAGGAACTGGGATATCCGGTTCTTCTTGGTACTTCAAGAAAGTCGGTGATCGGTCTGACGCTGGATCTTCCGGTAGATCAGAGAGAAGAGGGAACGATGGTGACAACAGTTTATGGTGTGCAGAAGGGCAGTGCGTTTGTACGGGTTCATGATGTGGAAAAGAATCTGCGTGCGATCAAAATGACGAAAGCTCTGATGAGGATGTAAATATGAAAGCAGATAAGATAAAAATACAAAATCTGGAGGTTTTTGCCAATCATGGTGTATTTCCGGAAGAAAATGTACTGGGACAGAAATTTGTCGTCAGTGCGGTGTTGTATACCGATACAAGAAAGGCGGGACAGACAGATGAACTGACTGCTTCGATCCATTATGGAGAAGTCAGTGCTTTTATAGACCGCTATCTGAAAGAACATACTTTTCAATTACTGGAGAAGGTGGCAGAGAGTCTTGCAGAAGAACTGCTTTTACAGACAAAAGGGCTTCAGAAGATCCGGCTGGAGATCAAAAAACCCTGGGCACCGGTCGGTCTGCCGCTGGAGACGGTCAGCGTGGAGATTGAAAGAGAATGGCATACGGCATATATTGCACTTGGATCCAATATCGGGGACAGTGAAGCTTATCTGAAAGAAGCCATTGACAAGCTGGATCATCTGCCGACGAGCCGGGTGGAAAAAGTTTCTTCTTTTCTTGTGACGGCACCTTACGGAGTGACAGATCAGCCGGATTTTCTGAATGGCTGTCTGAAGCTGCAGACACTTTTATATCCGGAAGAGCTGCTGCGGGAGCTGAACCGGATTGAACAGGAAGCCGGAAGAGAACGGATCATACACTGGGGACCAAGGACACTGGATCTGGATATTATTTTTTATGATGATCTGATCTGCGAGGAGGACGATCTGTGTATTCCGCATATTGAGATGCATAAGAGAAGCTTTGTACTGAAGCCGCTGGAAGAAATCGCTCCCTATAAACGGCATCCGGTCACAGGAAAGACGGTGCGGGAGATGCTGGGAGAACTGGAGAATGCCGGTCAGGAAACCGCTGATGCGTGATGGCCGAGATGATAATAAACGGTTATTAGAAAAAATAAACTGTTTTTTCAGAGCGGATATGGTATGATGATTCTGTTGTCTTCTAACAGAGTAGACAAGCACCAAAAATGGAATGAAAGGGGAACAAAATGTTAGAAAAATTATTTAAACTGTCTGAGAACAAGACAGACGTGAAAACGGAAGTACTTGCCGGTGTTACTACATTTATGACGATGGCGTATATCCTGGCAGTCAATCCAAGTATTCTTTCCGCAGCAGGAATGGATTCAGGAGCAGTCTTTACCGCAACGGCACTGGCTGCTTTTGTCGGAACACTTCTGATGGCAGTATTGGCGAATTATCCGTTCGCACTTGCACCTGGAATGGGACTGAATGCATATTTTGCCTATACGGTCGTTATCGGAATGGGCTATAGCTGGCAATATGCCCTGACTGCCGTATTTGCAGAAGGAATCGTCTTTATCGTACTTTCCATGACAAATGTTCGTGAAGCAATTTTCAATGCGATTCCGAGAAACCTGAAGTCAGCAGTCAGTGTAGGTATCGGACTTTTCATCGCTTTCGTTGGTATGCAGAATGCTCATATTGTGATCGGTGGATCTACATTGATCGAGCTTTTTTCACTGGATGGATATAATCAGGTGAATGGAGTAGAGGCTGCTTTCAGTGATGTCGGAATTACGGTACTTCTTGCAATTATCGGAGTGATCATTACAGGAATCCTGGTTATTAAGAATGTAAAAGGAAATATTCTCTGGGGTATCCTGATTACCTGGGGACTTGGTATTATCTGCCAGTTTGCGGGACTGTATGTTCCGAATGCAGAGGTTGGCTGCTACAGCCTGCTCCCTGATTTCAGCAATGGTCTGGCAATCCCAAGCCTGTCACCGATTTTCTGCAAGCTTGATTTTAAGGGAATCTTTTCACTGGATTTCATCGTAATCTTATTTGCATTCTTGTTTGTAGATCTCTTTGATACGATCGGTACGCTGGTTGGAGTTTCTTCTAAGGCAGATATGCTGGATAAGGATGGAAAGCTTCCGCGGATCAAAGGAGCACTTCTTGCAGATGCGATCGCAACAACTGCAGGAGCAGTTCTCGGAACATCTACAACGACAACATTCGTAGAAAGTGCATCAGGAGTATCAGAAGGAGGAAGAACCGGTCTTACATCTGTGACAACAGCAATCCTTTTCGGACTGTCACTGTTCCTGTCACCAATCTTCCTTGCAATTCCTTCTTTTGCAACAGCACCGGCACTGATCATTGTGGGTCTGTATATGCTTACGAATGTAATGAACATTGATTTCAGTGATATGTCAGAAGCAATCCCGTGCTATATCTGTATCATTGCAATGCCGTTCTTCTACAGCATCTCTGAGGGTATCTCCATGGGTGTGATCTCTTATGTAGTGCTGAATCTGATGAGCGGAAAAGCAAAAGAGAAGAAGATCAGTCCGGTGATGTATATTCTGGCTGTACTGTTCTTAGTGAAATATTTCCTGATCTAGGAATTGAAAAAGATGAAAAAAGGCTGCTCGTTGTTGGATGGGCAGCCTTTTTTGGAAAATTTTTGGTTATTCAAACGGGTCTTCTTCCGGTTCAGAAGCTTTCTCTGAAGGAGTATCTTCAGAAGCAGGTTCTTCTTTTGCAAGAGCCGCTTTTTTTTCTTCAATATTTGCATTGTGCACGGAGATAGCGGTGCAGTACTCAGATACAGCCTCATCTACTGACTCTCCGGCTGCGAATTTTTTATAGTAGTAAGCACCTATTTTGCGTTCCAGTTCCCGGATAGATTTCTCGTCATTTAAAATTTGTGTTTTCAGACGGGTGTCTTCTACCAGTTCATTGGTTTTGTCAGCCGCAGTTTTTGCAAATGCATTCAGTTTTTCAAACAGTTCCATCAATTTATGCCTCCTGTTTTTTTAGAAAATCCAGAACTTCCTCACGGGTCGGCATGACGCGGAGGGCGCCTTTTCTGGTGGTGATGATGGAAGCGGCCGCATTGGCGAAGGTGAGCATTCCTTTTAACTGCTCATCCGTCAGTGCTTCCAGGCCATGCTCCAGTACATAGTTCAGGACACATGCACAGAAAGTGTCACCGGCTCCGGTGGTCTCAATGGTATTTTTCTGAAGGAATGGAGCTAC
>ERZ838399.763-NODE-763-length-36310-cov-8.256627_pt1 | contig 36310 bp, 34 predicted proteins | sample MGYA00519683_ERZ838399 | MGnify/ENA primary metagenome ERZ838399 (study PRJEB31850, sample SAMEA3708833) | human gut metagenome | biome: human gut; feature: human-associated habitat; material: faeces | place: China | collected 2014 ...
GTTTAAGAAGGCAGTATCTTCTCAGCTGTTACCACAAACATGCATGAAGACTCCAAAATGTTCAATCGTATTGCTTTTGCCGTTGCTTCTGTTTTTGTTGCCAGCTCTGCTCTTGCAGCCACATCCACCGGCACAGTTACCTTTACCGGTAAGGTTATCACTTCAGCCTGCTCTATTCAGGCTGGTAGTAGTAGCGTTGAACTGGACTTCGGTGAGGTTGAAGTCGGTAAACTGCGTGAGGGTAATGGAGAGTCCGGTCATACGGTCAACACGGATATTACGTTGAGCAATTGCTCCGCCAAGTCGCTCGCCAGCATTACGCTTTCTGACAGCGCCGGCAATGCCAAGAAGACCCTGCAGAATACAGCCACCGCAGCAGATGGTGTTGATCCTGCTACCGGTGTCGGCGTGCTTGTGAGCATCAAGACCTCCGATGCCGCTGCTTCTGTTGTGGACTTTTCCACTGATGAAGCGTCCCGTACGTATGAACTCAACGGTGGCGAACTGCTTGACAGCAACTACAAATTCAATATTGCCGGTCAGCTGGTTCGTGAAGCGGATGTTAGCGGCAACGCTGTTACCCCCGGTCTCGTGAAAGCTCAGGTTGCTTACACGATTACCTACAAATAAGCCGTACTCGGGTTAACCGTCAAGCTATCGAATTAAAGATCAGACCGGTCTCGCAGTCGGTCTGATCTTTTCCTTTTTTTCAGATGATGAATTTTATGTCCATTAAAGCGTCACTCCTCAGAGTTCTCCTGCTTGCCGGGCTGTGTATTTGTGGTGCTGTTCGCGCCGAAGGCATTGGGTTCGATCTGACCCGCGCCGTGATCGCACCCGAACGTACGGAGAGTTCTCTGGTTTTCAAAAATGACACGGACTGGGCTTATCTGCTGGTCAGTCATCTGGAAACACCGGATGGCGAGAAAGTTCGGGATGGCGTGATGCTGGTGCCGCCGATTGCCAAAATAATGCCTCGAACCGGTGCCAGACTGCGCATTTTGGTCAGTGATCCCTCAAAGTTTCCTCAGGATCGCGAAACCCTTCTCTGGCTTGTCAGTAAAGCGGTGCCTGCCTCGACTGAGGCCAAAAACGCTCTTCAGATCAACTTTGTCAATAAGCTGAAAGTGTTCTACCGGCCCAAAGGACTGAAAGGGAATTCGATAGAGGCTATGAAACAGGTGAAGGTTATCCGGCAGGGTGACCGGCTGGTGGTGAAAAACGAATCAGCCTTTGTCATATCGATGGGAACCTACTTTGTTGATGAAAAAAGTATCGACACCAGTGATGTGATTTTTCCGTTTTCACAGCTGGTTCTTGAAAAGCTGGACATCCCGCAGAAGCCGTTCAGATTCGGCTGGATCGCCTTGGATGAGTCGGGACTGTTTGTACGTAACAATGCGGATGTGAAATGATCTGAACAGACGGGGGAAGTGTTTTATGCGTGCTGCCGGATTGCTGAAGAAAGTGTTTGTGGTGTGCCTGCTTACGCAGGCTCCGTCCTTCAGTGCATCTTCTTTTGCGGCGGAAGTCTCCAGCGGCTGGCAGATCAGCGAATCACGGCTCATCCTTAACGAGGGGCGGTCCTCGGAGACACTCTGGCTGACCAACGAGACAGGACGCCCCTGGTGGGTTACCGGTGCTGTGTTTGAAACAGACGCAAACGGAAAGGCTACTGACACCGCCTCCTCTGTTGTGCTGATGACTCCACCGGTATCCGTTGTGGGACAGAAGCAGAAATATCCCGTGAAAATTGTCTGGGTCGGCACAGAGAAAGACTGGTCGTCAGAAACAGAGATTCTTCAGAGACTCCGTCTCACAATGCTGCCGGCCAAAAATGCCCAGCATCCCGAAGAGTTGCAGATCAGTGTCGCTTTATGGGTCAAACTGTTTCTCCGATCTGAACATCTGAAAAAAAAATCCGCATTCGATAACAGTGTCCGCATTCACTGCTCGGAGGGTTCTGTAACAGTCAAAAACCTTTCCCCGTACTGGATGACACTGCGCTCGTTGCGTATCAGTGGCAGTGAACTCATCAGTCCGAAAGGTAGCGCTCCGATGATTGCTCCCTATGGCGAGATAGAGCTTGAAACAGAGACGTCCGACTGTACGGGACAGGCGGAAGCATTTGCGATTGATGATGACGGATTCCTGAAAAAGGTACCCGTCCGGCGTCTGGAGGGGAAATGAGAAGCTGGTCAGCGTTAACCCTCCTTCCGATTTTTGCACTCTCGGCAGTATCAGATGCTGGAGCTGAGGACTTCAAATTTGATTTGAATGCCATCAGTAAGGAGCTCGGTCGCGAGCTGACAGATGCGGATCTGGACGCCCTGGCAGATCAGGGGCGTCTGGGTTTGCAGACGTACCGTATCGAGAAAAACGGTCAGTACCTTCGCCAGAGTCAGATTGATGTTTACAAGGAGAATTCAGCCTACAGAGCCAGAATTCCGCTCAGTCTCATACTTGAACTGAATCTCAACAAATCAGTGCAGGAAGAGATTGTCAGAAAGGCTATGGGTAAGGAATTTCTCAGCATTGACGCCCTCCCGCCCGGCAGTCGCATTGATGTTGATGTCAACATGCAGTCTGCCAATATCACCATTCCGCAGGCCTGGTTGTCCGATCACCGTCAGGAGATTCCTAATCCGGCCTTGTGGGACTGGGGAGAGCCTGCACTGCTGATGAGCTATACCGGAGATTATTCTCGGAATTTTGGAGATGACACCTCCAGACGAGCCTTCGCCTTTGTCACATCACGGCTGAATATTGGTGAGTGGCGTTTGGTTAACCGGAGTGCTTATAACTATTCGGACAGCGTCTATCAGCGTGAGTCTGACTTTGAAAGTCAGGATACCTATCTAACGAGACTGATACCACAGTGGAAGGCAAGGTTCACCGCAGGGAATGTGTCTACAAGCAGCGTATTCGACAACTCTCTGCGTCTCTTCGGAGCAGAACTGCGTGATGACGAGAATCAGCATGAGAGTTATGAAAGAGCCTATGTTCCCGATATCACAGGGGTGGTGGATACCCGGTCGACTATTACGATCAGACAGGGTGGTCGGACATTGCTGATACGTGAAATTCCCCCCGGGCCCTATCGTTTTTCTAACCTCGAGGGGTTGGGTAACGGCGGGACTGTTGAAGTGTCAATCCGCGGCAGTGATGGCACGGAGCGAACCTATTATGTGCCGTTTATGACCGGTCTGAAGCAGCTGAGTGCCGGCCGTTGGAGCTGGAATATCGCTTCAGGCCGACTCGATGAAGGCGACGGTGATCAGCCCTATGTGCTGACCGCCGGGGTTGGTTACGGACTGCCTGCCGGTATCACGCTTTTCGGCAGCGGTCTGGTCTCGGAAAATTACTGGTACAGCCAGTTTGGCGCTTCGAGTGATCTTGGCTGGCTCGGAGCGGTATCTGTTGCGCTGGAACACTCTCAGTCAACGTATGAGGCCTTTAATCAGCAGGGTAACACCATTGGCATCAGCTGGCGGAAAATTTTTCCCGAGACCAGATCTCAGATGAGTCTGAGTTATGAAAAAACACTCTCCGGAAGTCCGACCACACTTCCCCGGGTTGCTGGGGCTCATAATCAGGATGATCTGCTTTTGTATGCAGATCGCGGTGAAAAGCTTTCCCTAGCACTGATACAGGATTTGCCGTGGTTGCGTAACGGTTCTTTGAGTGCCACCTATATCAGAGAGAATTATGAGCTCTATGGTTTGCGTCAGACACTGAATGCCTCGCTGTCCATGGGGGTCTGGTACGGAGGGTTGCTTTCACTCGGGCTTCAGCGTACGAAAAGCGCAGTTGTTCCGGCCGAAACGTATATCTCACTGCTGCTTACCTTGCCACTGGACCGCCTGACAGGGGGCGCTGTTCCGGAGGCAACACAGCTCAGCACGCAGCTTGTACGGACGGAAGAGGGATGGGAGAGCAGTGCCCGAGTCTATGGCTATATTGATGATGAAAGATCCTGGAGTTATGCGCTTTCTCTGACAGAACCACCGGTGGGGGAGAAATCATATTCAGGCAGCCTGCATTATGACGGAACCGGTTTGCGAGCCGGGCTGACAGCCTATCAGCAGGCCTCTGGGCAGTCATTGAATCTGTCTGCGAGTGGCGCGGTGGTGGCAATGAAGAGAGGAGTCTTTTTTGCAAAAGATAGCTCGAACAGTATGGCTGTGGTGAATGTGAAAGATGTCCAGGATTTCGGTATTTCCGGTCGAACAGTTGGGTCGCGCTTTGGTGATTCGGTTCTTGTGACCGATCTGATGGACTACCGCAGAAATGAAATTCAGCTCGATCCGGATACTATCCCGGGTAATGTGACGATTTCTGATTTTATTGAAACGGCAATACCGGCAGATCGTGCGATTCTTGATCTCTCTTTCCGGAGTATCTCAGGGGTTCAGGTGCTGTTTACGGTAACTGATGAGCAGGGAGGGCCGATTCCCTTTGCCTCCTCGGCCATGATCAGCTCTGCTGAGCAGGAAAAACTTGAAGGGGTATTTGATGAAGGCGGCAGGGTGTATTTCTCCTCTGCTCCGCCAAAAGGGCAGTTGCTTGCCACCTGGGTGGAAAACGGCAAGACCCGAAAATGTCTTTCAGACTATACGCTGACAACCGGCGATAGCATTACCCGGCAGACTCTGGTCTGCAAACGGGCGGAGCGGTAAAAGTATGAAATTCCGTAAGTTTGATTTCACAGCATGTGTAATGAGTATAGGGATACTGGTTCTGGCATGTCTCTCAGGCAGCAGTGTGACGCACGCCGCATCAGTTTTTCCGTCCAATGATTCCGGCGTGATATTTTCCCGGGATTCCGTGGCCTGGTCCGGGGAGCTTCAGAATATCAATCTGACCCGTACCGTATGGGCTGATAACCAAGTATGGATAGCCGCTGTTCAGGTGGATTCGAATTCTTTCTTTTCAGCCCTTCCTGTGACTGTTGAGAATACCAGTACCTACAAAATCGCACTGGTCGGACAGTTGCGTCTGACAGATACAACCACTGGGGAAAGTGTTGAGTGGAGTGCGACTGATGCACAGACCTCCAGTACCATGATGGTAGATGCAGGATCGGGATCTTCACCGGTTCTGGCCAAGCTGATCTCATCATCAGCCCGAGGTCACACGGTTACTCTGACCGGACAAGTCCGTCCAGTTATGTTTTGCACAGTCACACCCTGTAATCCGTTAGGGAGTGAGTGGGGAAATTTTGGAATAACTAAAAAATTCCGTATACCGCAAGTGAGCATTGCTCTGAGGTATGAAAACAGCTGGGGTGATTTGCGTGGGGCTGAAACAGTTACCATTCTGAATTCATCAAACGTTGATTTGATCTCCCGGTGTTCTGTTGATATCGCTCCCACAAATATCAACTTTGGACTCGTTCGTCCGAGAGGGAAAGATCAGCTGCTAGCCAGTGCCCGATCCAATGTTCTTGTATCGTGCAATACACGGTTCTTCGAATGGTTTCCGGTTTTCAAGATAAGCATTGGACTATGGCCGGAAACACCTTCTGCTGATCGTACCGCTGCTCTGGTCTCAAAATCGGGACTCGCGGTGAAATATTCCTGGAGCAATGCAGATCCCTGCAGACGACCGGAGTATTTTGGAGAGGTCCTCGAGGGGAGTTTCTATGATTCCGGTTATGTGCCGATCTACTGGGGTTTGTGTCAAACGTCATCGCACGTTGAACCAGGGGACTTTACCGGTCGGATTATTTATCAGATAACGCTTGACTGAGCAGATTCCGGTTGGACAATAAGCTGAAAAAAGGGGAAAACTGATTATGGTTTTCCCCTTTTTATTGCGAGTGGCTTATTCGTCTTTCTTATTCGGGAACTTAACCGAAAGGAAAATACGACCGCCGTCACGCTGAATCAGGAGCAGGACTTTTTCTCCTTTGAGCTCAGCTTTAAGATCGTCCGCATCTTTGATATTCTTCCCGTTGGCAGTCACAATGATGTCACCGGGACGAATACCCACGGAAGCTGCAAGACCCTCAGATTTGGTCACAAGAAGTCCGTTGGTATCATACTTTTCTGCTTCCTGTTCACTGAGAGGACGAGTCGTTACACCAAGCTTCACCTCATTGTCGGGGGTATTTGACTTGGATTTTGCCGAATCTTTATGCACTCCGATTGTGATATCCAGTTTGATGGTTTTCTGGTCACGGATTACCGAGAGCTGAACCTTCTTGCCGGCAGGCAGGACACTCACAAGGCGCGGAAGGGTGATGGAGGTATCCACTTTCTGATCATTCAGAGCAACGATGATATCTCCGGGTTTCAGACCGGCCTTTTCTGCCGGACTGCCTTTCTCAACCTTGGTCACCAGGGCGCCCTGAGGTTTATCAAGACCGAAATTCTTTGCCAGATCCTGGTTCATTTCCTGAATATAGACACCAATGTAGCCTCGGGTCACTTTCCCGTCTTTAACCAGCTGATCCTTGATCTGCATCGCCAGATCAATAGGAATCGCGAAAGACAGCCCCATAAAACCGCCGGAGGTAGAGAAAATCTGGGAGTTGATACCTACAACTTCCCCCTTCATATTGAAGAGCGGACCGCCGGAGTTGCCCGGATTGACAGCCACGTCAGTCTGAATAAAGGGGACGTACTGGTCACTGGGCAGATCGCGAGATACGGCAGAGACAATGCCGGCTGTTACCGTATTATCAAGACCAAACGGACTGCCGATGGCTGCAACCCATTCGCCGACTTTCAGCTTTGAGGAGTCACCAATATGCAGAACAGGCAGATCCTTGGCTTCAATTTTGACAATAGCAATATCTGTTTTTTCGTCAGACCCCAGCACTTTGCCTTTGAATTCACGCTTATCGGTCAGACGAACAATAAGCTCATCAGAGTCGGCGACGACATGAGCGTTGGTCATGATGAGACCGTCCGGAGAAATGATGAACCCGGAACCGGTGCCGCGCTGTTCAGGAATTTCCTGCGGACCGAAACCGAATCCGCCAAAGTCGAATGGAATACCGAAGTGACGGAAAATTTCAGCGCCGCGTTCATCGAATCCGGGAGGCAGTCCGGAGCCTTGGATTTTCCGAGCTTTGCGAACCGTTTGGATGTTGACCACACCCGGACCATTCTGTTCCACGAGACTGACAAAGTCAGGGAGTTGACCTTGAGATTGGGTTTGTGCCTCTGTTGAACTGCCAAACAATGCAGCTTGTGCAGGAGTAGAAGTCAGAGAAGTGGCACCAAGAACTGCCAGCACAGCCAGCGCCACTGTAGAACGAGCAGCAGATTGCAACAGCATCATAAAACTCCAATATGGAAAATTTTTCTTAAATCAGTGAGTCTTCAAACACAATTACGTTGGAAGATACTCTAGTACAACTACGATACCTCGTGGTATATCAGGTACGTAACCCTTGAAGCTATAACGTTAAGTTTGTAACAAAAACAACTGTTTTTCAAGGATTCAGAAGTTTTTCAAGGATTCAGAAAAACATCGGTTGAAAGTGCGGCCTTTAACAATATCCAATGTCGCGAACCTCTGGCCGGGTTATGTACAGGAAAGCTTGAAAATGCCCTCGTTTTTGCAGACATGTCTGCAATCGCTTAGGGCGCAAATGTAACCGTAGAGCCCGCAAAGATGAGATGAACGGACTTTGCCTATGGTGGGTCAGAATGACATTGCGTCCTGACCGGTCACTGCTCACCGACCGGAGTTGTAACAGGAAAGCCCCAAAATGACCTCGTTTTTGCACACATGTCTGCAATCATTCAGGACGCAAATGTAACTTCAATCGGATTGCGAAGAAAAAATGCCGGCATTTGCCGGCAACCTGAAATCAACTAGAAGCCCCCAGTTTTGGCAGTTCTATGCGGAAAGTTGTCCCGCGACCGTCAAGACCGTCATCGATACCGATTGTACCGTGGTGGATATCAACAATGCGTTTAACAATGGCAAGTCCAAGCCCGGTACCGGAGGTTTTTGTTCCCAGAGCCCGGTAGAACCTGTCAAATACGCGCTGACGTTCAGCTTCTGCAATCCCCGGACCGTTGTCAGCGATCTCAACTACTGAGGTCTGATCCGGACGGGTAAAGGTGCGGATCTCGATGCGGCCTCCGGCAGGGGTATAGCGGACAGCATTATCGGTAAGGTTTGTGATCATCAGGCGGATGGCATCCTCCATCCCCTCTGTTGAGGCGCCCTCAGTCACTGCGCTGACGGAGATGTTTTTCTCGCCGGCGATGGGTGTCATGTCTTCAGCAACACTCTGTGCCAGTACATCCAGTTTGACAGTCGTAATGGATTTGGCACTTGACTCCGGATCGAGCCGGGCAAGCGTGAGGAGTTGCTGGACAAGACGTGTGGCCCGGTTAATGCCTTCATTGAGACGTGAAAAACATTTTTCCAGGGCTTCCGGTGTCTTCGCACGTTCGGCGAGCTGTACCTGAAGTTTGAGCGCAGTGAGAGGTGTACGTAATTCATGAGCTGCATCAGAGGCAAAACGCTGCTGCGCAGACAGACTTTCTTTCAGGCGTTCCAGCAGGTCGTTAATGGCCTTGACAAGACCGGCCAGCTCCAAAGGCAGTCCTTTGGTTGAGATGGGCTCAAGAGAGGTAGGCGAACGTCTTGCAACAGAACGTGCGGTTTTTTCAAGCGGGGCAAGACCATCGCCTACGACTACCCACACAGCAATACAAATAAACGGGAGCAGGAAGCAGAGTGGCTGCAGAATACGGAATGCAGAGGCTACGGCGAGTTCTGTTCGCACACCGATATCCTGACCGACAGAAATAATCAGCGGACCGGCAGCCACGCTGTATGAGCGCCAGGTGACGCCATCCTGTTTGGCTGTGGAAAATCCGGGACTGTCAGGGAGAGGCAGATGCTGATTGCCTTCGCGAACCCAGACAGTATTGGTGGTGGAATCATAGACCTGCACGAGGATGTGATAGCTCTGGGCATCCCCAACGATCGTCAGATGGTCAGGGTGATTCCCGCGGGCAAGCGCAGTCAGAACCGAGTCACGCAAAGAGGTTGCCGTTTCTTTCAGATGTGTATCCAGAAACTGATTGAACTCGGCCTGTGCAGAAAAAAATGTGGCTGCCACTGTCATGGAGCCGGCGACAATCATGGCGCCGATCAGAGTCAGCAGCAGCTTTTTGCGAATAGAACGCATGCCAGTGTCTCAATCAGGTTTCAAGCACATAACCGACACCGCGAACGGTTTTGATGGCAGACTCGGAGAGTTTTTTGCGCAGATGGTGAATGTGTACTTCAATGGCATTTGAACCAACCGAACTGTCCCAGTTGTAGAGTCGGTCTTCAAGCTGCGTACGGCTCCAGACCACTCCTTCGCGTTCGGCCAGCGCCACAAGCAGTGCATATTCTTTAGACGAGAGTAAAACAGATTCCCCGTTATAGGTCACCTCGCGCGTAGCCGGTGCAATGCGAAGAGCTCCGCGTTCGATCACAGGATCGGAGCGGCCGGCAGAGCGGCGGACAAGGGCACGTACGCGGGCAACGAGTTCATCAAGATCATACGGCTTGATGAGGTAGTCGTCGGCACCGCTGTCGAGCCCTTTAATACGGTCATCAACTGTATCGCGGGCTGTTGTCACCAGAACGGGAGTGGAAATGTGTTCAGAGCGCATTTCCTTGAGAACCTGAATGCCATCCTTACCAGGTAATCCCAAATCGAGAATGACGAGATTGAAAGGCGTCGTTTTGAGTGCAAGCAGCGCGGAATTGCCATCATTGACCCAGTCTACAGCATAGCCTTCCATCTGAAGGAAGCTCACAACCCCTTCACCAATCATGTCATCGTCTTCTACGACCAGAATTCTCATAGTGCTTACTCCATAAGTAAAGACGGTTTACTGTGAGTGCTTGGTGTTCGTTATAGTCCGCACCGTACACGAAGCCGGTGGACAATCATTCTCAGGACTGTGCCGGCGATCAGGCACAGTAAACAGTAACCGAGCAGATTTTCTCGAACAGGGATGAGCCATCCGTTGTCAGCAATGATGTCTCCCAAAAGCAGACCTCCCGCACTCACCCAAACCACATACCATACAACAGTTATAAGCACTGAAATAGCGGCACTTGCCCAGGTTACCGGAACCGCCTGCCCGATCTGCCAGAAACGGCGGTGCGGATAATCAGCGGGAATCTGAGCTTTCAGCCAGGTCCGAACCAGCTCAGCAGCTTTGTATCCCTGTTCTGTTATTGTATAAGGGTTGGAAGGTTTCTGTGTCAATGTTTTTAATAATGAACGACGTGACGCAAGGATAATCAGCCATCGGGTTGTAAGTGCGCCAAGAGCGCTTACAATAGAGGGCTCGATAGTGCCTGTGATTGCTGTGGCTGCGAGTAGAATGCTCGTGAGCAAGCCGGCTTCGGCGTCAGCAAGCGAGACGACAAAAAGGGCGGCAGGCCACCATTGGATCAGAAAGTCCATAAGAACATGTACCAATCAGTTTTTGGATAAGGAGTGTGCCGAATGAGCGACAACTTACCGCAATTATATGGTCCGTCCAACGGGACTTTGTTGATTACACATATTGTCTATGCACTGCACCTGTGCTCTATAGTGCTGGGTGTGTTCACCGGCGCGACCGTGGCCGGTGCTTTTGTGTTCTCGTGGCCCTCGGTGATAGCCGTTATCCTGAATTACGTGTTCCGCTCGGACGCACAGGGAACCTACGCCTACTCGCACTTTCGCTGGCAAATCCGCACTTTCTGGATGGCTTTCCTCTGGATAGTGCTCACGCTGATTATCGGCGGATTGCTGCTCATTGTCGGTATCGGCATTTTTATTTATTGGATCGGCTTTTTTGTGCTCGGGATCTGGGTTGCCTACCGCATCATATACGGCTGGGTGAAGCTTAATAATCGCGAGCCGCTGCAGATAGACTGATGGAGTAATTTTTTTATGGCTCTCGGCGCAACCGTGTACAAAGCCACGGTAGACATTTCGGATCTTGATCGTCCTTACTATGGCAGACATGTACTCACAATCGCCCGACACCCCTCAGAAACGGAAGAGCGATTGATGTTGCGCCTGCTTGCCTTCTGCCGTCATGCAGATGAGCATACAGAGTTCGGCCGCGGCTTATCGACCGAAGGTGAACCTGCCCTCTGGCAGATTGATGACACTGGGGTGATTGCAGAGTGGATTGATGTGGGCTGGCCGGATGTCAAGCAGGTTCGCAAGGCGGCGGGACGCAGCGACCGCGTGGTGATTATCACGTACGACGAAGCTAAGTATGAGCCGTGGTGGCAGAGCAACCGCGGGGATTTCGGGAAAATTGACAAACTGACCGTTCTTGCGGTTGATGATGAGTTTGTAGGCCCGCTGGCTTCGCTGGCAGACCGCAATATGCGTCTTGCTGTAACGATTCAGGATGATATTGCCTGGATCAGTGATGACAAGCGCTCTGTTGAGGTTCGTTTCAAACTGCTGCAGCAGGCACGGGATACCTACAACTGATCTGACGAAAAAGCCACCTCAACCGAGGTGGCTTTTTCACAGGAAATGCTCCGCAATTAATGACGAAGGCTATCCGCCATGCGCCAGAAGGCGCCTTCGAGTGTCAGACGAAGCTGGACATCCTCAATGGTGTTTGCTAAGGCAACACGCATACAGTACATCCACTCGTCACGAGTCGATCCGCTAATAGGAATCATCTGATGCTTTTCGCGGAGCATTGGCATGCCGTGACGTTCAAGATAAAGTGCGGGACCGCCAAGCCATCCGGAGAGGTACTCGATCATTCTCTGCTCGTAGAAATCAAGACTTTCCGGATACAGACTTCGCAGGTGTCTGGCTTCCGGCCGGGTATCGAGTGCTTCGATATAGGCCTTCACCAGTTTTTTGAGCCCATCCTGACCGCCAATAAGTTGGTACAAAGATTCAGCCACGTTTGAGCACTTACCTTACAAAAAGACCTTCCACGCGCCAATCAGGAGGCATACCACACCGACAACGGGGTGCAGCAGCGCCCGGAAGACGCGATGTTGCGGGGAAAAGCCAAATCCGTAGATCCAGCAGATACTCATCCCGTAGAGCATTAATTCAAGCCAGCCGTGAGGTACCGAGGCGCTGTCGGGAGCAATAGCTCGCGGATAAAGCACGATCAGAACCATCACAGCTGCAGCTGCCAAGAGGGATAAGAATCTCAGAAATCCGTTAGACGACTTGGCATTCGGTTGGGAAGCCGGCTTATTCATCATTGCGTGTCGAGACCACTTCGATGGTCACGGCAAAAAGCACTGCGAAAGCAACGGTAAAAGCCCAGTAAAAATAAGTCATTTTTATTTCCTTTGTGAGCCAGGCTGTCTCTCCGGATACGCCGGAGAGACGCCTTAACGTTAAAAGTTAGTACAGGGTGTGAGAGTTGTTCTCAATGTACTTTTCATTGAGTTTGCCACTCATCACCTTGTAGGCCCAGCCCGTGTAAATCACAACGAGCGGCAAGAAGATCAGAGTAACCAGGAGCATGACTTCAAGCGTGAGCTGGGAGCTGGTGCAGTCCCAGATCGTCAGGCTGCTGTTGGGGCTGCTCGAGCTCGGCATGATGAACGGGAACATGCCGACCAGCGGGGTCAGGATGACACCGAGGAGCGTGAGCGACGAGCAGATGATAGCCATACCGCCCTTGTAGGCACGGATCATAGCAACACCGCCGAGGCAGCCGAGAACGGCGACAGCCGGCACCAACCAGAGAACCGGAACGGCTTCAAAGTTGGAGAACCAGGCACCGGCCTGCAGTTCAACAGTCTTGGCAAGCGGGTTGGCAGGACCGGCAGGATCCAGACCGGAAACCGCCACATAGCCGTCCACACCCAGGTAGACCCAGACACCGGCGAGCACGAAGAGCACAGCGGTCACAAGACCGGCGATCGTGGAGACGGCGCGGGCACGAGCCTGAAGAGCACCTTCGGTACGCAGCACGAGGTAGTTGGCGCCGTGGAAGACCACCATAGCCAGCGAAACCACACCGCAAACGAGACCGAGCGGATTAAGCAGACCGAAGAAGTTGCCCGTGTAAACCGGACGCATCGTTTCGGGAACGAAGTGGAAAGGCACACCCTGAAGAAGGTTACCGAAAGCCACACCGAAGATGATCGGGGGAACGGCAGAACCCAGGAAGAGGAGCCAGTCCCAGGAGCTGCGCCAGGAGGCAGCGCTGGCCTTGGAGCGATAGTCGAAAGCAACCGGACGGAAGATAAGGACCATCAGTACAACAAGCATTGCCCAGTAGAAACCGGAGAAAGCTGTTGCATACATCAGCGGCCAGGCGGCGAACATGGCGCCACCACCGGTAAGCAGCCAGACCTGGTTACCGTCCCAGTGCGGGGCGACGGAGTTGATCATCACGCGGCGTTCATTGTCATTCTTCCCGAGGAAGGGGAGCAATGTACCAACGCCCATGTCCTGACCGTCCATCACAGCGAAACCGACGAGCAGCACACCGATGAAGAGCCACCAGATAACTTTGAGAATTTCATAATCAATCATGTCTATCCTCCACGAGCGTTACTTGCGTTCAAAGTGATAACGCCCAGTGCCGAGAGTGCTCGGGCCCTTGGAGCCAAAGCGGATCATCAGCCACATTTCCACGATAATCAGAGCCGTGTAGAGGACGCAGAACCCAAGCAGGGAGCCGGCCACTTCAGCAGCAGACAGGGTGGACACGGAGAGATGTGTCGGCAGGATGTTGAAAATCGTCCAGGGCTGACGGCCGAATTCGGCAACGAACCAACCCATTTCGTTTGCAATCCAGGGCAGGGGAAGTGCAATAAGAGCGAGCTTGAGAAAACCGCGCTTATCGACAAGGTTACCCTTGACGGAGAAGATGAGGCCCAGGAGGAAGACCAGAGCGGTCACAATGCCGCTGCCGACCATCGCACGGAAGGCGAAGAACATCGGAGCCACAGAGGGAACGGTGTCCTTGGCGGCCTGCTTGATCATTTCAGGCGTGGCCTTGGAAACGTCTTCGGTGTACTTCTTCAGGAGCAGACCGAAGCCGAGATCCTTGTAGACCTTGGTAAATTCAGTCTTGACAGCTTCGTTGGAGGGATCCTTACGCAGCTGAGCAAGCAGATCGACAGCCTTCTGACCGTTGACGATACGAGCTTCGGATTCGGCAATGATGGTCTTGATACCGGGGATTTCCGTGGAGAGCGAACGCGTACCCATCAGACCGAAGAGGGCAGGGAAGCTGATTTCCATGTCGTTGCGCTGTTCGGCTTCATTCGGGATGGCGAACAGGGTAAGCGGAGCGGGAGCCGGATGCGTATCCCAGATAGCTTCCATGGCAGCAATCTTGCTGGGCTGGTCACGCGTAACCAGATAGGCGGATTCGTCGCCCATGTGCAGCGTCAGGAAGGCGGCAACAATACCGAAGGCGGTAGCCAGACGGAAGGAGCGTTTGGCAAAGTCCACGTCGCGACGGCGCAGGAGATAGAAAGCTGAGATGGACATCACGAAAACGGCACCGGTCATGTAACCGCCGGCGACCGTATGGGCAAACTTGGCCTGAGCCCATTCGTTGGTGATAACCGCCCAGAAGTTGGTCATTTCCATACGCATCGTGGTGAAGTTGAATTCGGAACCAACCGGATTCATCATCCATGCGTTAGCGATCAGAATCCACATGGCGGAGAGGTTCGTACCCAAAGCCATCATGGTGGTGGCGAAGAAGTGCTTACCCTTGCTGAGACGATCCCAACCGAAGAAGAAAAGGCCCACGAAGGTGGATTCAAGGAAGAATGCCATCAGGCCTTCAATGGCCAGCGGAGCGCCAAAAATGTCGCCCACATAGTGGGAGTAGTAAGCCCAGTTCGTGCCGAACTGGAATTCCATGGTAATACCGGTGGCGACACCCAGGGCAAAGTTAATGCCGAAGAGCTTGCCCCAGAAACGGGTCATGTCTTTGTAGACTTCTTTGCCGGTCACGACGTAGCACAGTTCCATGACCACCAACATAAAGGACAAGCCCAGTGTCAGAGGCACAAAGAGGAAGTGATACATCGCGGTGGCTGCGAACTGCAGGCGTGACAGGTCAACAAGATCAGATGGGATCATTGAGGACTCCAGATGTAGTTAAGTTGTTATTTTTGGGAGCGGTCGGCGACAGTCTCATGTCCCAGGATAGAGTCACTGACCGTCGTAGGGGTTACGGTGGGGCGGTGCTCCGGACTGAAAAAGAAGTACCAAAGCCCGAAGAGAAAAAGCAGCTTACAACAAATAACAATCGCTATTTCAATGAGCAGCTTAGAGTTTCGGTATTTCTGTAGGTTTGCGTTCATTGTTTTGTAATGAATGAGAGAAAGTTGTCGACGTTCCAACCAATCTCATACTAAGCGAAAAGCTGGTACATAGGGTGAGTCAATAGAGTTGTAACCACCAGTAAAGTTGACAATCCGTGTTTTTGTGTGACATTATGGCTGTCATACTGACAAGGGGGTGGCACATATGGCGGTGCAGTCTGAGATAAAAGCGTTGATGGATTCGTTGCCGGAACCAAGACTTCTGATACGTGATGATTATTCGGTGGCGTATGCGAATGAGGCATTCGTACATCGCTACGGACAGCAGGACTACGAAGGCAGACCCTGCTATGAGGTGGTGTTTCATCAGACAAAGCGCTGCTCGCTGTGCGGGGACAACTGCCCGCTCGAGCAGAGCATGGTCTCGCGGCAGACGGAGGATACGTATCGCCGGCAGATGACCATGTCAGGGTCGAGGTTTGTCGAACTGAGTGTCACGCCAATTGTGAAGGCCGACGGGTTGCCGGTTTTTTATATGGAAACCGTTCGCGATACGGAATCCATGGGCGGGCAGCTGCGCCGCGCCGGGCTGGTCGCGAAATCGCTGGCTGTGAAACGCCTGCTGCCGAAACTTGCCGCGCTGGTCTCTCTTGATGTTCCGGTGCTCTTTACCGGTGAGACGGGAAGCGGCAAGGAGGTCTTTGCAAAGGTTATTCACGAAAACTCCAGACGAGCCTCCCAGGCGTTTGTGCATCTTGAGTGTCTGACGCTTACCGAGGAGAAGTTCGGCAGAGAGATTAACCGTGCCTTTGGTGAGGGTCTCTCCGGCGGCACTGTCTATCTGAGTGACGTGGCGGATCTGACCCCGCAGATGCAGTCGAGTATCCTGTATCTGCTCAAAACCGGCCGGTATTTCCTGCCGGAAAATGAGAGTGGAGAAAAGGCGGATATCCGGCTGATTTTCGGCACGCAGTATGACCTGAGAAATCTGGTGGAGAAAGGCCGTTTCAGTGAGGAACTTTTTTATAAACTGGCCGTTGGCCGGCTGCCGGTTCCGAGACTTCATGACAGAAAAGAGGATATTCCTGAACTGTGCCGTCTGATTCTGGCGGATGCGCCTGCCGGCCGTGAACGTCATCTGACGGATGCCGCTCTTGCGGAGCTCATGAGCAGAGAATGGCCGGGTAATGTGGCAGAATTGCAGGCAGTGCTCAACCGGATCTCCATTTTCTGCAAGGGCAATGAGATCGACGTGCAGGATGTGCTCAGTGAAATCGGTTATATCAATGCCCGGCGGGGATCGGCAGACACTGTACGTTCAGAGCAGCTCAATGACGAACAGTACCTGCGTAACCTTCTGGATACCTGGCAGGGTTCACGCGAAGCGCTGGCCAAGGAACTTGGTATCAGTGTGAGAACGCTTTACCGGCAGATCCGCCGATTAGGACAGAATATTCATGAGTAACGATATTGTGCTCGGCGAGCCTCAGGACAGGCTGAAATTCCGACTCCTCCCGAACGAGCAGCGCGGGTTCATTGAGCGTCTGGGCAGCAGAGTGATCTTCTCCCGACTACCGGCGCGCAGTGCCTCCGAGGGTACGGTTGTGCTGTTTCACGGCGTTGGCTCCAACGCCAGCCGCTGGGAGGAGTTTGTCGAACGCACGCCTCTGCAGGAACACTGGGATATCGTCAGAGTGGATCTGCGCGGCCACGGCAGCAGCGAGACACGGGTCTCTGCCACGCTTGAGGTTCATGTCGGGGATGCGATTGCCATTCTTGATCAGCTAGGTGTGAAGCGTGCCGTGATCATGGGGCACAGCCTCGGAGCTCACATTGCTTTGAAACTTGCACAGTCCCACCCTGAGCGTGTGCAGGCGCTTGTGCTTGTTGATCCGCTGATCAATATGGCCCTGACTGAAGAGGCCGTGAAAAAACGCCGCTGGTGTCCGGTGCTCCGGATGGTTCACTGTCTGGCAAGGACAGCCAATGCCATGGGAATCCGTCGCAGGATGCCGCATTACAGTCTGCGCGCTCATGACCAGAAAGCCCGTGAAATGCTTGCCCGGGGCGGTGAGGCGCTCAAGGAATTCATCCGGGAATACTCCTCCCCGTTTAAGGACCTGGGACATATTCATGTCGCCGATTACACCCGCGATCTGCTTGAGATCAGCCGGATCTCTCCCTGTATTGACGGTTTTGAGGCGCCGGTGCTGGTCATCGGGTCGAGCGCAGGAAAAATCACTTCCCCGCTGCGTGTGCACGAGTGGGTACAGACTCTGCCGAAGGGGGAAATGGATGTGGTTGAGTGTGTCCACTGGCCCTTTACCGAGTGTCCGGAAAAGATCAGCGAAATTGTTGAGGAATGGATCAGCGCGCAGAGAGCCTGACTTTGCGCTGTTCCGGAACACCGCAGACAAAAAAAGACCCGGTTCTGAAAGTGACCAGGTCTTTACACAAAGAATTCTTGTCGAGACACTCACTTAGTGAGTGGAATCGGCCGTTCCATCCGTGTTTTCTTCTTGTTCATCTTCCCGGTTGAGAACGATACGTACAATAGGCGGGGCAACAGCAGCGTCTTCTTCAGACAACCCCCAGAGACGGAGCAGTTCAGCCTGGGAGGGGATGTCCTCACCCTTACGAGCACGGCGACTCACGAGGGAGGCACGCACCACTTTTTCAACAACCTCAAGTGGCAGACAGTTCAGATCAGTGAATTCAATAGCGCAACGCTTCGGATTGATAACGTCGTATTTGTCTTTAAATTCATCAATAATATTTTTCTCAGCGACAAAAAGCGTCAGCGCTTTCTCCTGAGATTCAACAGCAAATAAGGGACCATCTAACTCATAGAAGGCCAATCCGAAACGCATGCTTTCGCGAACGCCACGGGCTGAGCGACGAATCATACTGCAAACTCGCGCCATAGCAACGCGTCGATCGTTTGGAAGGCTCTGAAGGTAGCCTCCGACCGTCGTAGCGGCAGGTACCATGTGTAGCTTCTCCGTAAAGACGAAATGTAGACTATTAATTTTATCAAAAATTGGTCCGCATTCCCACTGAAAAGCCAAGTTTTGTCCTGAAAATTCCGCGTTTTAGTCTTATCTCCACAGCACGAAACGCGCGCTGTAGTTGACTTTCAATGTCTGCCGGTACTGCCCTGCAGAGCATCCGTCAAGGGGCAGTCCGCCTTTTGCCTGACGTCGGGAAATGTACAGAACCCCCTTATAGGCAGGTTCGTTTGAGAAGGTCTGAGCCTCGAAAAGAACGTCCGGGAGATCTGCCGAGCCGCGCCGCTCAATGAGTCGTGGTGAGCGCAGACTGATCTGTGTTCCCGAGAGAGTAACTATCCGGTTGCCGGTGGTCAGCTCAGCGACCGCCTGCCCTTTGTCGTTTGTCACACGCCCCTGAGTATTGATATAGCGCCAGTAGTAACCCTTTTTGTCACGCGAGCAGACAAAGAGGTTGGTGCCCTGCACCTGCCAGTGGTGAATGGCAGTCTTACCTTTTAACGAGGAATCGGAGGCATCCCGGGCATCAATAGCGGCGTCATTTGTTTTCTGGACAGAGGAGCAGGCAGCCAGAAGGCTGGAAACACCTATGAGGGCAATGCACCGCAGTACATGCTTTCTCTCGAGTATCATTAGCGCAAACTCCAAAAAAGATCGTTTCTTATTGCTGAGGTCGGGATCAGGACTCTGTATTTAGAATTAGTTACACGGAAGACTAGTCAAATCGTCCGAATGCCCTAAAAATAATTTGAAAAACAAGACCTCTTAGACAGTAATATAGAGAGACCTGTCAGGAAATACAAATTGGAGGTGTCCGAAGGCCGCTGAGGCGCGGATACCTGATGTGATTTCGGCACCGTGTGAAAACGATAAGAAGGTGCTGATATAAGGGGATACTAGTGTTACAAATCAGAATACATGGCCGCGGAGGCCAAGGCGTCGTGACAGCCGCCGAAATGCTCGCACTGGCCGGTTTCATGGAAAAGCACTGTGCTCAGGCGTTCCCGAGTTTCGGGTCCGAACGCACCGGAGCACCTGTGGTGGCGTTTGCCCGTCTGGCTTCGCATGAAATCCGTGTGCGCGAACCTGTGCTTGAACCCAACGTTGTGCTGGTTCAGGACAGAACGCTTCTTGATACTGTCAACGTCTTTGACGGTCTGCAGAAAGATGGCTATGTACTGATAAATACAGACAAAAGCATCGATCAGCTGGGGCTGACAGAGTTTGCCCGGGCGCTGCCGCCGGGACACTGTCTGACAGTGCCTGCGACACGTTTTGCGATGGAAAAACTCGGCCGGCCGCTGCCGGGGGCTGGCATGCTTGCCGGCATGGCTGCCATGACGGGGATGATGAAGCTCGAAAGCGTGATTGCCGCCTATAACGAAAAGTTCAAAGGTCGCATTGCTGAAGCCAATGCAGAGGTGGCCCGTCTTGCTTACGACTATGTTAGAAATGAAATAGGAGGTGAGCATGCTTAAGCAGCTCGAAGGTAGTCAGGGGGTTGCACAGGCTGTGGCGCTTTGCCGTCCGGATGTGGTGTGTGCCTACCCGATTTCACCGCAGACTCATATCGTGGAGGCGCTCGGTGCGCTCTGCCGCCAGGGAAAGCTTGAAAACTGCGAATACATCAATGTTGAAAGTGAGTTCGCTGCGATGTCTGTCGCCATCGGCGCATCTGTGGCCGGTGGTCGCGCCTATACAGCTACCGCCTCTCAGGGGCTTCTGTACATGGTTGAGGCTGTTTACAACGCCAGTGGCCTCGGTCTGCCGGTCGTGATGACAGTAGCAAACCGCGCCATCGGTGCGCCGATCAATATCTGGAACGATCATTCTGACTCGATGAGTCAGCGTGACTCGGGCTGGATTCAGCTTTTTGCAGAAACCAATCAGGAGGCGCTTGATCTGCATATTCAGGCTTTCAAGATTGCCGAAGAGGTTTCGATCCCTGTGATGGTCTGTATGGACGGTTTTGTCCTCACTCACGCCTTTGAGCGCATGGATGTGCCCACACAGGAGGAGGTGGATGAATTTCTGCCGCCCTATGAACCGCGTCAGGTGATGGATCCGAAGAATCCGTATTCCATCGGCGCCATGGTCGGTCCGGAAGCCTTTACCGAAGTACGTTATCTTGCCCACCAGAAGCTCACGGGCTCGATGGAGGTGATTGAACGCGTTGCTGAAGAGTTCAAGACGAAATTCGGCCGTGCCTCCGGCGGACTGCTGAGTACGTACCGGATGGAGGATGCCGAGATGTGCGTCTTTGCGATGGGCTCTCTGCTCGGTACGATCAAGGATACGGTTGATGAGCTGCGTGAGCAGGGACTCAAGATCGGCGTCGTCGGCCTGACCTGCTATCGTCCGTTCCCGTTTAAGGCGGTTCGCGAAGCGCTCTCCCGCGTGAAGAAGGTGGTTGTGATCGACCGTATGATTGGTGCGGGTGAAGGCGGCGCTGTTGCCCTTGATGTGATGAAGGCGCTGCAGGGGCTGCCTGTTGAGCAGCATTCAATGATCGCCGGTCTTGGCGGCCGTGCGGTCAGCCGCCAGTCGTTTGCTGAGGCATTCCGTCTCGCTATGGACAGCGGTTTCCCTGAAGAGCCCTACTTCCTTGATCTCGATCGCAGTCTTGTTGACGGGCAGCTTGCCCGTGAGGCTGCCGGTCGTCATACCGGACCGATGGCTGAAGCCATGAACCGCGAAGTGCAGATGCGCAAACTGGCCTCCGGGGAGGAACTGTAATGACTGAAATCGTGCATTTTTATCAGACAGGGACCTTTACTGTCGGCAATCGCCTGCTTGGTGCTGAAGAGCGCTCCATCCAGGCGAGCATGAACCGTACCAACTCTCTCAACTCAGGGCATCGCGCCTGTCAGGGCTGCGGCGAGGCTCTTGGAGCAAGATATGCCGTGGATGCGGCGATCAAGGCTGTCAACGGCAATCTCGCTGCTGCCAATGCCACAGGTTGTCTGGAGGTGTTCTCCACGCCGTACCCGGAGACCAGCTGGCAGCTGCCCTGGTTCCATTCTCTCTTCGGCAATACGGCTGCGGTAGCCACCGGGATGGCCGCCGCTTTCAGAACACGCGCCCGCAAAGCCGGCGTTGAGCCTACCCGCGTTATTGCCATGGGCGGCGACGGCGGGACGACCGATATCGGTTTCGGCTGCCTGTCAGGGATGTTTGAGCGTAACGACGATGTGCTCTACATCTGCTATGACAACGAGGCTTACATGAACACTGGTGTGCAGCGCTCTTCTGCCACTCCGCCTACCGCCCGCACGGCCACAACGATGCCGATTGGCAATGAGCCCGGCAATGTCTGGGGACAGGGTAAGAATGTGCCTCTGATTGCCATGGCTCACGGGATTCCGTATGTTGCAACCGCGACGGTGGCTGACCTGCGGGATCTTGAACGCAAAGTCACCAAGGCGATGAGCTTCCGTGGCGCCCGTTATATCCATATTCTGGTGCCCTGCCCGCTCGGCTGGGGCGCCGCTTCCGGTATTACAGTGACGCTGGCGCGTCTGGCTTATCAGAGCGGTCTGTTCCCTGTGTTTGAGGCGGAATACGGCAAGGTGACCGGCGTGAGCAAAATCCGCAAGCCTGTCCCTGTGACCGAATATCTGAAGCCGCAGAAGCGCTTCGCACACCTTTTCAGCAAGAAGGCTGACCCCGCTGTACTTGAAAGAATGCAGGCGCTTTGCGACCGCAACATTGAAGAGTACGGCCTGCTTGCCGATGAAGAAGATGAGGAATTCTCGCCGGTGCCTATTCAGGCTGATGAACGTGCCGGCATTGTCTAAGGACGGGAGAAAAATGACAAAACCTTTTGCTATTACCCTTGATGTTGGATCGAGTCTTGCGAACCGCACAGGGTCCTGGCGTACGCTGCGCCCGGTCTATGTAAACCGCCTGCCGCCTTGCAATGCCAAGTGCCCTGCCGGTGAACAGTGCCAGGCCTGGCTCTTTCATGCCGAAAGTGGTGACTACCGTGGCGCATGGGAAAAAATTACGGAAGATAATCCGTTCCCCGCAATCATGGGGCGCGTGTGTTATCACACGTGTGAAATCGCCTGTAACCGTGCGGAACTTGATGCAGCGGTTGGTATCAATGCCGTGGAACGCTTCCTTGGAGACCATGCGCTCGAAAAGGGCTGGGCGTTTGAGAAGCCTGCTGAACTCTCCGGCAAGCGCGTGCTTGTTGTCGGTGCCGGCCCTGCCGGTCTGTCTGCAGCTTATCATCTGGCGCGTCTGGGCCACAGTGTTCATGTGGTTGACAGTTCAGAGCAGGCCGGCGGCATGATGCGATACGGTATTCCGAAATACCGTCTGCCGCGTGATATTCTCGACCGTGAGGTCAAGCGTATTCTCGACCTTGGTGTCACACTTGAACTGAACCGTGAAATTACGGACCTGCCTGCGGAAATGGCTGCCGGCAAATACGATGCCGTCTTCCTGGGGGTGGGCGCCAGTCTCGCGCGCCGTGCCTATATTCCTGCCGGCGATGCCGCGCATGTGGTTGATGCGGTTTCTGTGCTCCGCTCCATGGAAGGTGAGGACAAACCGATGCTCGGCCGTCGTGTGGTGGTTTACGGTGGCGGCAATACCGCTATCGACGTCGCCCGTTCGATGAAGCGTATGGGGGCGGAACCTCTGGTCGTGTACCGCCGTACCCGTGATAAGGCCCCTGCGCATCAGTTCGAAATCGAGGAGGCTATTGAGGAAGGCGTGAGCATGAAGTGGCTCTCGACGATCAAGGCAGCCGAAGAGGGTGAAGTTCGCATTGAAAAGATGGTACTCGACGAAAACGGCAAACCGCAGCCCACCGGTGAGTTTGAAACCGTCGGTGCCGACAGTGTGGTGCTTGCACTCGGCCAGGAAACCAATCTTTCCCTGCTCACAAACGTAGACGGTCTTGTGACTGAAGACGGTGTGGTTGAGGTTGATGCCAACATGATGACCGGCCACCCCGGTATTTTCGCCGGCGGGGATATGGTCAAGTGTGAACGCAACGTTACGGTGGCCATCGGTCACGGCAAGAAAGCGGCGCGGGCTATTCACGAGTACCTCACGGGTAAGCCGGTTGAACTGGCGAAGACCGACGGTCCGGCCAGCTTTGACCGCCTGAATACCTGGTACTATGCTGATGCTCCGAAGACGGTGCGCCCTCAGCTCGATATGATCCGTCGTCAGACAACGTTTGATGAGGTTCAGCAGGGGCTCACCGAGGACAGCGCCCTCTTTGAAGCCCGCCGCTGCATGTCCTGCGGCAACTGCTTTGAGTGTGACAACTGCTACGGCGTCTGCCCGGACAATGCCATTATCAAACTCGGCCCCGGTCTGAAATTCAAGATTAACTATGAATACTGCAAGGGCTGCGGCATTTGTGCCCAGGAATGCCCCTGCGGGGCTATTGATATGGTCAAAGAGAAGATCTGACGAAAAGGCCGGTCTCTCCAGAAACGCTCTGCTCCCGTCTGCTGAGGGGCAGGGCGTTTTTTATTTGTTGCGGCTGGCGCTGTCAGCCTTTACGGCGATCAGGAGTGCCGTCACAAGAAGAAGAGCACAGACAAAATAGGGTGTGCCGGCAAGCAGGATATGATCGGTGTGACGGGAGGTGATCATCAGCAGCGGGGTGCCGATCATCGGTGAAATTGCACCGGTGAAGCTGTTGAGCGAACTGACCGCCCCCATATTGACCCCCTGCTGGGTATCGGCACACTGCCGGCTGATCTCACCCTGAATGGTCGGTCCGACAACCCCCATGAGCGCAAAGGCGCAGATCAGACACAGGCTCAGCGCCCCCCACGGTGAAAAACCGATGGCGAGCATGGCAAAGAGTCCGATAATGAGACCGAGTTTAACAATCTTCTCCGGGGCGAGCCGTCTGGCGAGAAACGGCAGGAAAAAGCCCTGAGTAAGACTGATGGAAATGCCGAGTGCAAAGATGCTCAACCCGATCATCAGGGGTGTCCAGCTGTAGCGGTATTCTACATACAGTGCCCAGGTGCACTGCATCAGACTCTGGGCCAGCGTGAAGAGCGTGATAATCAGCAGAAACGGCCGGATGCCGTCAAGCCGTGTCAGATTGAAAATGGCAAAAAAAGGATTGATACGCTTCCAGTTAAGTGGCGCTGTATCCTTCTGCGTCAGACTTTCCGGGAGAATGAACAGACCGTAGAGGAAATTCAGCCCGCAGATGGCTCCGGCCACCATGAAGGGCAGGCGCGGGTCAACCTGTCCGAGCACACCGCCGAGCGCCGGGCCGAGCACAAAGGCAATGCCGAAAATTGCACCGATTTTTCCAAACGACGAGATTCGGGAGTTTTCCGTGGTGACGTCAGCGATATAGGCCTGGGCGACGACGATGTTTGAACTCATCATGCCGCCGAGGATACGTGAGACAAGGATCAGCGGAAGCGATGAGACAAAGGCCGGAACCAGCATCATGATGGCGAGACCGAGAATCCCGGTGAGCAGAACCGGACGGCGGCCGATTCGATCCGAGAGGGCACCGAGAATCGGCGCAAAGAAAAACTGCATCAGCCCGTAGCTGATCATGATGCCGCCGTACCAGATCGTCTGTTCGTCAGCACTGCCGGCCAGACTGCCGATAAGTCGCGGCAGCACCGGAATGATGAGGCCGATGCCCAGAGCGTCCAGAAAGACGCAGGCAAGGACAAATCCGAGGGCAGGGTTGCGTTGCATGACGATGACAGATTTCGCACAGGCGAAAGAGAAAAGAAGATAACTCACTATCTTAGCAAACTGCGCTTAAATTCGAGTACACGACGGATTGTTCCGGATGGTGAGTGAGGTCGCCAGACGTGTCTGCAGGCAGTATATTTCCCGACGGATTGGGATTTTCCCCATCTGGGTACTCTCCTAGGGGCATTGAGTTAAGTCAACAGAAAGTTACCCAGCTTACAAAAATTGTCGTCAAATGCAGGTATTTGGACGGCGGAATACCCCGATTCTTATGAGATTTTGTTAATGTAACTGTGTGGTCGTGACAAATTGTACATTCACTGAATGTTCAATCCTGGAGTCCTATATGAAAAACGTCTTTAAATTTGCAATGCCTTTCCTACAGGCATCGCTAGTTAAACAGATTTTGGTAGCCCTGATTCTGGGCATTATCGTAGCTTTTGCCGCACCGGCGGTTGCTGTCAGTGCCGGCTTCCTCGGGAAGGTTTTCGTGACTGCTTTGAAGGCTGTCGCACCTGTCCTTGTGTTTGTGCTCGTTATGAGCTCTATCGCCAATCAGGATCTTGAAGGCGAAAGCGCTCACATCAAGCCGATTATCGTTCTGTATCTTGTTGGCACATTCGCCGCCGCTGTCGTGGCTGTTATTGCCAGCTTCATGTTCCCCACCAAGCTCATCATGGCCGCCGGTGAAACGGTAACCGCCCCGGGTGCCATCAGCGACGTGCTTGGCAATCTGATCCTCAATGTGGTTGACAACCCCGTGAAGGCTATCGCCAACGGTAACTACATCGGGATTCTGGCCTGGGCCATCGCCATGGGTGTTGTGCTCCGCCACGGTACTGATTCCACCCGTGAGGTGCTCAGTGACGCCGCCAAGGGTGTGGAGTTCGTTGTGCGCCTCGTGATCCGTTTTGCCCCTATCGGTATTTTCGGCCTGGTTGCGGAAACGTTTGCCACCACCGGTCCCGGTGTGTTCGCCGGTTACGTGAAGCTGCTTGCCGTGCTGCTGGGTTCGATGGCGTTTGTTGCTTTCGTCGTCAATCCTCTGCTTGTCTGGCTCACCACCCGCGAAAACCCCTTCCCCATCACGTTTATGACGTTGCGTGAATCCGGTGTTTCCGCGTTCTTCACCCGTTCGTCTGCTGCCAACATCCCTGTGAATCTGTCGATCTGCCGCCGTCTCGGTCTGCCTGAGTCGACCTATTCGATCTCGATTCCTATCGGAGCCACCATCAACATGGCCGGCGCTGCGATTACGATTACGGTGCTGACGCTCTCTGCTGCCTACACGCTCGGTGTGACGGTGGATATTTCGACCGCCATCTTCCTCTCGTTTGTTGCTGCACTCTGCGCCTGCGGCGCCTCGGGTGTGCCGGGCGGCTCCCTTATGCTGATTCCTCTGGCTTGCGGCCTCTTTGGTATTGACCAGGATGTGGCCATGCAGGTTGTTGCTGTCGGGTTCATCATCGGTGTGCTCCAGGACTCCGCCGAAACAGCTTTGAACTCCTCTAGTGACGCTCTGTTTACAATTGCAGCCTGCCGTCGCGCTGAAAAACAGGCTCAGAAAGCCTGAGATTTTCACGACCCGCACCGGGGACAGTGAGCCGGCCCGCGAAACGCCTCACTGCTTTCCCTGAAACATCCGGCCTCCCGATTTCAGATTCGGGAGGCCTTTTTCTGTGTGCATGCGGGCCGGGAACTCTGCATGCCCCGCGTGAATACGTTAAGATTGAAGCCTCTGATAACTCCATCTGACAGCGGCAGACTGTGCACTCACTCCTATGCGTCGATATTCCTCTCCTCAAGAAGCACTAAAAAATGTGTTCGGTTACGACACATTCAGAGGGCTTCAGGAAAGTGCCATTAACGCGGTGCTCGAAGGGCGGGATGCGCTGGTGCTGATGCCAACGGGTGGCGGGAAAAGTCTGTGCTATCAGATTCCTGCTCTGCTGCGTGACGGTGTGGCTGTTGTCATCTCTCCGCTGATCGCCCTTATGCAGGATCAGGTGGACGCCCTTGAAGAGGTTGGTGTTAAGGCTGCCTTCTGGAATTCCACACAGAGTTTTGAGGAAATCGGCGAAATCCGCCGCCGTGTGCTCGCTGGTGACATCGATTTGCTCTATGTGTCTCCCGAGCGTGCTGTGCTTGGGAGTTTCCGCCAGCTGCTCAGTCAGATCAGTGTCGCGCTTTTTGCTATTGATGAAGCACATTGTGTGAGTATCTGGGGGCATGACTTCCGCCCCGATTACCGCGCGCTTACTTTTCTCCGGGAAGAGTTCCCTGAGGTTCCCCGTATAGCCCTGACCGCAACGGCGGATGAGAAAACCCGGGAGGAGATAGTCAGTCTCCTGCTGGTGAATCCCGAGCGTTTTGTCGCAAGTTTTGACCGCCCGAATATCTTTTATCAGGTTGTTGAGAAACAGAACTATCAGGAGCAGCTTCTCAATTTTATCCGCTATGAGCATATGGGCGATCCGGGGATCGTCTATTGCCTCTCGCGTAAAACGACAGAACAGGTGGCGGAGTTTCTGCAGGAGCACGGTATACGCTCTCTGGTGTACCACGCCGGGCTGAGTCCGGAGCAGAGAGCAGAGAATCAGGCGCTTTTTCTTCGTGAAGATAATATTGTGATGGTGGCCACCATCGCATTCGGAATGGGGGTGGATAAACCCAATGTGCGGTTTATCGCCCATGTTGATCTGCCCCGCTCCATTGAAAGCTATTTTCAGGAAACCGGACGCGCCGGGCGTGACGGTCTGCCTGCGGATGCCTGGATGGCATACGGGCTGAAAGATGTGATGAATCAGCGCTACTTCATCGAAACCTCCCAGGCGGACGATTTCTATAAAGAGCTGAGTACACAGAAACTCGATGCGATGCTCGGGCTTTCGGAGTGTACCGACTGCCGCCGTGTGCGTCTGCTGGCGTATTTTGGTGAAAAAAGCGAACCCTGCGGGAAGTGCGACAACTGTGTAAACCCGCCCGAGACAGTGGATCGTACGACAGAGGCCATCAAGCTGGTCTCCTGCATCTATCGCGTGCAGCAGGCGAGCGGAACAAGCTACGGCGCCTCCTACATCATCGATATTCTGACAGGCAATGAGACAGATCGCATCAAAGAGCACAATCACAGCACTCTTTCAACCTGGGGGATCGGCAGCGAGCTGAGTGCCTCCGAGTGGCGGATGATATTACGCCAGCTGATCGCACGGCATATTGTCTGGGTGGATGCCTTGCGGCACAACGTTCTCCGGCTCGGCGAAGGGGCGAATGCACTTCTGCGGCGGGAGATACAGGTACTCATCCGCAAACGTAAGCACAGCAGGCGCGGATACACCGAAAACACACAGGCACAGGAGAAACTGCGCCGGATGATGAGTGAGCTCGGCAACCGTGAACGGATCTGCTATGAGGCGCTGCGCGAGTGGCGCCGGACGCTTGCCAGAGATCTCGGCAAGCCTCCGTATGTTATTTTCAATGATCAGACGCTGCTCAATATCGCTATGCGCCATCCCGGAGACAGGGATGAACTGCTCGATATCTCCGGGGTGGGGCTTACCAAACTCGACAAGTACGGTGAGGATGTGCTTGAAATTGTGCGTGCAGCAATGCAGCTCTGAGCATTACTCTCCGGCGCTCACACGCGGTTTCTGTTTACGGTTGGCAGTGGCCTTGTCAAAGACCCAGTTGGGCAGCAGACGCAGAATTTTGGCCAGAACACCCATCTGCCAGGGAATAACCCGGTAGGAGACTCCGTTCAGAATTGCCGGGACGGCATCGCGGGCAAACTCTTCCGGTGTCTGGATAAAGGGCATCTTGTAGGGATTCTTTGCTGTCAGCTCTGTGCGGACAAACCCCGGACAGATGGTCTGCACCTGCACTCCCGCTTTTTTCAGCTCAACGCGCAGACTCTCGCAGTATGTGATGACGGCGGATTTGCTCGCGCAGTAGGCCTCAGACCCGGGCAGACCACGAATGCCCGCCACAGAGCCGATACCGACAAGCTGACCGTGACCGCGGGCTTTCATCGGCGCAATAAAAGGATGGAACGTGTAGGCCATCGCAAAGACGTTTGTCCGGTAGATTTTCTCGAGCACTTCCAGGTCTTCAAAGTATTCCGTTTTTACCCCGTGAGAAATACCGGCATTGGCGATGACGATATCGGCTCCGCCGGTACGCTGGTCAAACTCCGTGCCGACCTCGCGCATGACCTCTTTATCCGTCACATCGGCAGAAAAAAGGTGAATGCGCTCAGCGGGGATCTCCAGGCGCGCGGCGGCTGCTTCGAGTTTTCCCATATCGCGGGCAACCAGACCGAGCGTGTCTCCGCGCTGTGCAAAGGCGCGGGCCATGGCAAAACCGATACCGCTGGAGGCTCCGGTGATGAATACATTGGACATGAGGGAAGTTCCTTTAAAGTGCTAAAAAAAGGTGAGACTTCCGTCTCACCTGACTTAAGAACCGGTGATCAGCCTTTCTTGCGATCGTTGCGGATCTGATCAATCATCCAGTTGAGCGCATCGGGCATCGCATTGCGAGAACCGACCATGTGCGGACCGGTGATAAAGCGACCGCCCACGCCGAGCATCGGCGTGCTGTCAATCTGATAGGTCTGCCACTGCTGGAAGGCAACGCGGGTCTTGTTCTTCACGCCAAAGGAGCGAACCGTGGCTTTCCACTTGTCAGCATCCACGCCGTTTTTGACCATGAAGTCCAGGATGTCATTTTCCGCACTGTTGAAGTCGTAGGGATGCGTCTGGTAGATGACGCTTTCAAAGAACGGAAGGTGCAGTTTTTCAAGCACGCCAAGCGCTTCCATCGCGAAATAGGTATCGGTGAAGGGGAAGTACTTGGGCTGCCAGGCCACAGGGCAGCGGTGCAGAACGACGTCTTCAGGGAGTGTCTTTTCCCATGCGGAAAGCACAGGTTCGAACTGCAGGCAGTGCGGGCAGGTGTATGCAAAAAACTCAACCACTTCAATCTTGTTGGCATCAGACTGAACAGGCGGCTGAAGAACCAGAAAGTCTTTGCCGGCACTGTAGGACTGGCTACCGAAAGCAGGTGAGGTGCAGGCGATAAGAGCGCCAGCGCCAAGGAGAGCACGTCGTGAAATCATAGTGTTATTCGTCCTTTAATTTAATAGTTGATGCCAAAATTGAGCGGTTTTATCGGTTTAGTTCTGCTGTTTAATGATCGTAGCCTGAATGTTCTGATCATTCAACATGTTTTGAATTTCGTTGGCACTGTTACGGTCGTCAAACGGACCGATACGCACACGCCAGAAGCTGCCGGCCTGCTGAATCTGTGCTTCAACAGCAAGCATGGCAAGCTGAGCCTGACGTTCCTGAGCCTGTTTGTCAGAGCGGAAAGCGCCGGCCTGCACCCAGTAGCTCACCGGCGTAACCGTGCCGGGCTGAGCGGCCTTGCCCTGTTCGTCACGCTGGGGCTGGAGTTCCGGAGAACTCTGCACCGGCGCAGCCGCAGTATTGTTCGCAGGGGCGTTGGCAGGTGCGCTGCTGGCAGTGACAGTAGCAACTGTGCCTGCCGGAGCAGAACCGGCGTCGCTTGCGGTTTCGGGCGAGGAAGAGGCATTGAGGGCTTTGTTGGGATCAACATTGCCGTCGAGCAGCTTCGCAGGATCGACATCCGCCGTGACCTTCTGGACCTTGTTGTCAACAAAAGGCACGGGCGAATTCAGCGTGAAAACCGCTACCGCAGCAGCGACCGCCAGGCCGAAAACGATTCCGAAGAGGAAACCACCAAAACCTAAGGAAAAGCGGGATTTAGACACAGTGTACTCCTAGTAGTCTGAAACGCCTCAGTCGTCGCGTTTGGCCATGTATTCAGGTGCGGACACCCCGAGCAGATCCAAGCCGTTGGCCAGAACCTGACGGGTGGCAGCCAGCAGAGTCAGTCGGGCATTACGTTCGTCCTGATTGTCGCACACGATTCGTTCCGCGTTGTAGAACGAGTGGAAACAGGCGGCGAGATCCTTGAGGTAGTAGCACAGCGTATGCGGCGCATGATCATTGGCGGCCTGAGTCAGCATGCCGGGATACTCGGCAAGTTTATTGATCAGAAGCGAAGCAGCCTCACCCGTCAGGCTCGAGAGATCAACGTCGAGCATTTCTGCGGCGGAGGGCACCGCGCAATTCTTTTCCGCGTTGGCAAACACGGAGCAGATGCGGGCGTGGGCATACTGCAGATAGTAGACGGGATTTTCGTCACTCTTTTCCTGGGCAAGATTGATGTCAAAGACAAATTCAGCATCTGCCTTGCGGTTGACAAGGAAGAAACGGGCGGCGTCACGGCCGGCCATATCAACGAGGTCGCGAAGCGTGACATAGTTGCCTGAACGCTTGCTCATCTTGACCGGTTCACCGTCTTTGACCACAGAGAGCATCTTGTGCAGGATGTATTCGGGGAAGGTGACGGGGATGGACCAGCCGAGCACCTTGGCGCAGCACTGAAGACCGGCGCGAACGCGGGCGGTGGTGCCGTGGTGGTCGGACCCTTGAATGTCGACCGCCTTGGTAAAGCCGCGTTCAAATTTAGCCAGATGGTAGGCCACATCAGGCACGAAATAGGTGAAGGTGCCGTCAGCCTTGCGCATCACACGATCCTTGTCGTCATGAATGCCGAAGTCTTCACAGGCAGTGGTTTTCAGCCAGAGCGCACCATCCTTCTCATAGGTGTAGCCAGAGTCGATCATGGCCTGCACGGCTTTTTCCACGCGGCCGTCGGAGTAAAGCGAGCTTTCCAGATAGAAGTTGTCAAAACGCACACCCAGAGCGCTCAGATCATCGTCCTGCTCGTTACGCAGGTAGGCAACGCCGTAGCGGCGGATGGCATCGATGTCCTTGAGATCGCCCTGACTTTCAACGACTTCACCGGCGTGGGTGGTAATGGGCTTTTTGTCAAGGTAATCCTGAGCAATAGACACGATGTATTCACCGTGGTAGGCACTCTCAGGCATTTCAATCTTCTCACCCTGAATCTGCAGACCGCGCAGGCGGATAGATTCGGCAAGATTGCCGATCTGCACACCGGCATCGTTGTAGTAAAACTCACGAACCACTTTCCAGCCCTGCGTTTCGAGCAGGTTGGCCAGGGTGTCGCCAAGCGCACCCTGCCGGGCATGTCCGAGATGCAGGGGGCCCGTGGGGTTGGCGGACACAAACTCGAGCAGCACAGATTCGCCCTTGTGCGAGTCGTTGCGGCCGAAATGCTTTCCGGCGCGCAGAATCTGACGGATAGTATCAAAGCGCGACTCGTCATTGAGGTAGAAATTGATGAATCCCGGACCGGCGATGTCAATCTGTTTGAAGAGACTCTGTGCCTTGGGGTTGGCCTTGATAACCTCAACGAGTTCCGTGGCAATGTCGCGGGGCTTTTTCTTCAGAACCCGCGCCAGCTGCATGGCGACAGTGCAGGCGATATCACCGTGCTCTGCGCTCTTCGGGCGTTCAAGAACGATATTGACATCGGTAACGTTAAAGGTGGCAAGTGCCTCTTTAATAATGGAGGCTACAGTCTCTTGTTGTTGAGCTAGCATAGGTTTTTCCGGGAACTGCCCTGTGAGTTTTAATGAGTTAGAGAAACAGTTTACAAGTTCCGACTCTACAGAGGTTAATCAGAAGCGTGTGAAATTGAATTAGGAAATGTATCGACCCGTTGACCGGGCGGACTAACGGGTCGATCTGCTGGGCTGACAAAGCGGAATCTCTCCGCGTCAGCGCTTGTCGTGTTCAATCCAGCCGAAAGCGGAGTGATTATGAATCGACTCGAAATTTTCAGCCTGAACACGGTAGGCCAGAACGCGTTTTTCGGCATTCAGTGCACCGGCCATGTCACGCAGGATATCTTCCACGAATTTCGGGTGATCATAAGCATATTCCGTGACGAATTTCTCATCGGCACGTTTGAGTCGTGCCCAGAGTTCGCACGAGGCGGACTTCTCACTGATGGCGATCTGCTCTTCGAGACTCATTTCTCCGTCGAGAATCAGAGACATGGTCAGGTGCGAACGCTGATTGTGTGCGCCATACTTGGAGATTTCCTTGGAGCAGGGGCACAGACTGGTGACCGGTGTGAGTGTTTCCTGACGGACTTCGGTGACACCGTTTTCAGCCGTGGCGATCCAGGCTGCCTCATAGTTCATAAGACTCGAGAGCTTGCTCACGGGGGCGATCTTCCGGACAAAGAAGGGGAAGCGGATTTCAATGGTTCCGCTCACGGCATCGAGCTGCTCGAGCATGAGTGTCATCAGGGAGCGGACGCTCTCAAGACTAAGCGCTTCACTGTGCTCCTCCATGAGAGCGATAAAGCGCGACATGTGAGTGCCTTTCTGGTCGGCCGGCAGGGCCACCGTCATGGACACCGTGGCAATGGTGTGCTGAGGGCCGTCTTTAGAGGACACAACAACCGGTAAGGTAATGTTGCGCACACCAACACGTGTAATGGGGATGTTTCGCAGATCATGCGAAGACTGCACGTCAGGCAGGTTGGTTTTCGAGTTATTTTCCATAGTTTTCTGGTCCGCCCTGCCGCACGTCCCTCCCGGGGCGGCAGACGGACAATTCAATACGGTATTGTCGGAGTAAGTGCACTTCAGTGTGAAAGTCGGACGGCTCCGGTTCAGCAGAGCGGCTGATAAAAAGCACGGAGTCCGGCGACATCCTTTAATGTGGACAATATCTTACAAAAAGCACAGGACTTTATGTGGGAAAACGCTGTAACGAGATCGAAAAAGCCCACTCAGCAAGTTACAATTTTGATGAGTCCTTTGAAGACACTGTCTTTTATCGGCGTTTTCTGAACTTTCTCCACAAGGGATTACCGCAGGGAAACGTCATAAAAATCAAAGAGCTAGAATAATAACAGAAATTTCTTAACCGGAGTCATACAAATAGCCTATGTCAAAGCTCAACATTGATTTATCACAAGCGCATCCCGTTGTCCGTTTTCTTGTTTCCGCTGCGGTGCTGATCGCCGGCGGCGTTCTGCTTGTGATGCTGCTTCCGTTTCTGTTGGGTTTCATAGCGTTTGTGGTTGTCCTGTGCCTGATTGTTCTGGCCTGGACGTCATACAAACTCAAACGCGCCGGCGTACAGAACCCGGACGGTTTCTACAGCTATACATACCGTTCCGAGAGCCGTCGTGAGGATATCTATAACGCCGAGGATATCGAGTCGACCAGCGCCGCCTCCTCCGGACAGAGCACGGAAGAGGCGCAGCCGCAGCGTCTGATCTCACACACGGAAATTGAGGATATTGAAGAGGTTCGTCCTTCTACAAAAGAGGAGAAATAAGGTAGCCGAGGCCCTCTTTCAGACGGTGCTTTAGAGGGCGGGCCTTCCAGTCGCAGATCTGCACCCGTGTCGAAGCACTGATATAGGTATTGTGCAGCGCCTGCAGCGCACTCAGAAATGCGGTGTCGTAAGCGAGTAGTGTGGTTTCAAAATTCAGGTGCAGACTGCGGTTATCAAGATTGACGGTGCCAAAGAGCGCAATCTTTCCGTCTATTTCTATACTCTTGGTGTGCAGCAGCCCGCCGTGATAGAGCCAGATATTCACCCCGGCATCAAGCAGCGCCTCAAAATGACGCCGGCCCGCCCAGGTGACCGGTGCGTTATTTCCCCGTTCCGGAATGATCAGCTGAATTCTGACGCCGCGGAAGGCTGCGGTCTGCAGAGCTGTCATCAGTGTTTCATTCGGAACAAAGTACGGTGTGGTGATCGTCAGTGAGTGGCGAGCCTGACCGATTGCCTCAAGCAGCAGATACAGATTGGGATCATGCACACTGTAGGGGCCCGAGGGAACCAGCACTGAAGTGGCCTCACCGGTGCGCGGCTGCTCCTTCAGATCGAGTGAAGGCAGCTTTGACTGCTGCTGAGATGGCTGCAGACACCAGTCTGTGGTGAAGACAAGCTGCATTGAACTCACAACAGGCCCTTCCAGACGCACCATCGCATCAATCCATTTTCCGACAATCTTGGCATCCGGATAGGCATCCGGGTCAATGAGGTTGCAGCTGCCGGTATAGGCGATGCGTTCATCCACAATCAGACTTTTACGGTGCAGCCTCAGATCGGCTCGCTGCAGCCCGAGCATGCCCAGCAGCTGCATAGGCATGGCCGGAACAATCTCAAGACCGGCACGCTCAAGCTCTTTGCGGCGCTCGCTTTTGAGGAAAGTGTGTGAACCGAAGTCGTCCAGAAGAAGCCGCACGCGCACCCCTCTGGCACAGGCCTCAGCGAGTGCATCCGTGATGACTCTCACATCTCCTTCGTCCCAGAGAATATAAAACTCCAGATCGATTGACGCGGCTGCACTGCGGATATCCCTGAGCATCGCACTGAAGATGTCATGGGTTTCGCTGATGAGAGTGATACTCGAGCCCTCGGTAAGCGGAAATCTCGATACCCGTGTCGCCAGTCTGAAAAGTCCTTTGTGCTCATCGAGATGCTCCGGCAGGCGTGCGGCGCCTATGTGCCCGGAAAAATGCTCTTTGAGATGGAGTTTGCGGTAGAGCTTTTCACGGTGCCGTCCGAGCGGACGTTCCCCGATCATCAGATAGAGCACAAAGCCGACATAGGGAATAACGGCTGTAATCAGAATCCAGGCGAAAGCCGCTCCCGGCGGGTGCCGGGTCAGCATCACACGGAGAGTCACGCCAAGGACGATACTGAACTGCACAATGACGGCAATCAGACTCCAGAGCGTGAAAGTATGAATCGTTTCAGGTTCTAGCATCAAATATAGGCGTAAGGAGCGTTTTAGAGAAGGTGATGATCATAGTAGCGCGGTTTGCTATTGATTGACGGGGATAAAAAATACGTAGAAATACGTAATTTTATGTTTTTTTGGTTTTCGGTCTTGACGAGTGTTTAGCAACAGTGCATAATTCAGTCTCTCTCGCGACGGAGAGGTGCCCGAGTGGCTAAAGGGGGCAGACTGTAAATCTGTTGGCTTACGCCTACGATGGTTCGAATCCATCCCTCTCCACCAGCGAAACTTTCGCTACGCGAACAATGCAGAGCGGAAGGACATCCAGTTGTCCTGCAGGTTTTTCCTGCGACAGCTCGCGTCAACCGCTCATGAAGCGCGCCCATGTGGCTCAGTGGTAGAGCACTCCCTTGGTAAGGGAGAGGTCATGCGTTCGATCCGCATCATGGGCACCACAAATTTTCCTTCCTTTTATTAATCACTTCCAGTTCTTGTCCTGTATTTGCGTTGGGGCTGGAATTCACTTGTTCAGGAGCCAAAGATGGCCAAGGGTAAGTTTGAACGTACGAAGCCCCACGTTAACGTGGGCACGATTGGTCACGTGGACCATG
>ERZ838399.764-NODE-764-length-36300-cov-7.972327_pt1 | contig 36300 bp, 29 predicted proteins | sample MGYA00519683_ERZ838399 | MGnify/ENA primary metagenome ERZ838399 (study PRJEB31850, sample SAMEA3708833) | human gut metagenome | biome: human gut; feature: human-associated habitat; material: faeces | place: China | collected 2014 ...
AAGAATATGGCAAAATTTGACAGAAACCCTGTCCAAAAATTTCATACCAGTTCAGCACAGGCTGTGGAAGGCGGAGGTGTTTTCAGTCGATTTTTGTCGCCAGTTCCTGTAGCATTCACTGTAAACAGACAGACATTACAACCGGAAGAGTTATGACAGAAGAAGTTGATGTTGCGGAGTCCATCAGGCGGCCTCCGCAGAGCATTCAGAGTGAGCAGTCCATCCTGGGCGGACTGATGATCGACAATAACGCACTCGACAGCATTGTGGATCTTGTCAATCCTGAAGACTTCTGCCGGCGCGACCACCGGCTTATCTTTGAACATATCACGGCCATGGTGCAGCGAGGCCGTCCCGCCGACGTGCTCACAGTGGCGGAAAGTCTCAAGGATGCCGGCCTTCAGGATGAGGTCGGCGGGCTGAGTTACCTCAACGAGCTCGTGCACAATACGCCCTCGGCGGCCAATATCCGCCGCTACGCGGAAATTGTTCATGACAAGGCGGTGCTCAGACAGCTCATTACGGTGGGCGACAAGCTCGTCACAAGTGCCCTCAATCCGGAGGGACGGGATACGAGCGAGATTCTGAGCGACGCCGAGCGTGAGGTTCTGGCCATTAATGAGCGCAATTCACGCGGTCAGCGCGGCTTTCAGTCAATGGCAACGCTGGTGCGCGAGGTTTCCGAGAAGATTATCGACCTCTACCAGAATTCGAACGGCTCCGAAGTTACCGGTGTGCCCACGGGCTATCCCAACCTTGACAGAGAACTCGCCGGTCTGCAGCGCGGTGACCTGATCATTCTCGCCGGGCGCCCCTCCATGGGGAAAACCTCGCTTGCAATCAACATCGCTGAAAACGTCGGTCTGCGTCAGGAGCTGCCTGTCGCCATCTTCTCTCTGGAAATGGGCGGCGATCAGCTCACGCAGCGTCTGATCAGCTCTGTGGGCGGTATTGATGCGCAGCGTCTGCGCAAGGGGCAGCTCACCGATGAGGAGTGGGGCGCGTTCACCAAGGCCGTGCACCGTCTCGAGAGCAAGCAGATCTATATCGATGAAACGCCGGGGTTGAGTATTATTGAACTCTCGAGCCGCGCCCGCCGCCTTGCCAATCAGACCGGACCGCTCGGGCTGATCGTGGTGGACTATATTCAGCTCATGACCGGTCGTCAGAATCTGGATAACCGCTCCACAGAGCTCTCCGAGATCTCGCGCGGTCTCAAGAGTCTGGCCAAGGAGATGCACTGCCCGGTTATTGTGCTCTCGCAGCTTAACCGCTCTCTGGAGGCACGTCAGAACAAGCGTCCGATCATGTCCGACCTTCGCGAATCCGGTGCTATTGAACAGGACGCTGACGTGATCATGTTCATCTACCGTGACATCGTCTACAACGCCGCCACGCCGGACAAGGACCTTGCGGAAATCATCATTGCCAAGCAGCGTAACGGTCCTATCGGTACGCTGCGTATGGTGTTCCGCGGCGGGAACACCCGGTTTGAAGCCTGGTCCGGTGACACGGGTTACTGGAGCGGGGCGGAATAACCGGCTGCCGTGTACGAAAAAGGTCCGCGGACAATCCGGCGGGCCTTTTTCCGTTTCCCGCGCCTGTTAAGCTTTGACACGCTTTTGCTGCTCTCCCGGGTGCCTATTTGCCGCCCGGAGACCTTAAACTTGGTGGCAGCAGCCGCCGCAGTGCGACGTTCCGCATGCTGCGCCTATCGGATTTTCAACCTGAGGACATCAATGCCTGAGTGGTTTACACAAATTGACTGGTTTGCCATTTCCTGCTGGACAGGAGCTGTCATCTGCATTGTGGCAGGCATAGCCGGGACAGTGATTCCGGCCATTCCCGGACTGCCCCTGATTGCCGCCGGCGCGGCGCTCATCGGCTGGGTGAATGATTTTGAGATTGTCGGCTGGTCCACGATCATTGTGCTCACCGTGCTGGCCGTCATCGGTGTTGTTGTGGATACGGTGGCGCAGACCGCCGGTGCGCAGAAAGCCGGAGCAAGTGCAAAAGGCATCTGGGGATCAGTGCTCGGCACCTTTGCCGGGGTGTTTGCCGGCGGACTGATCGGGATTCTGGTGTTTCCGCTCATCGGCGCTTTTATCGGGGAGTATATCGCCAAGCGTGACATGCTCCATGCCGGACGGGTCGGTGTGGCCACATGGGTCGGCATGGTCGTGGGGACAGCGGCGAAAATCGCGCTTGCCTTTATGATGATCGGTATTCTGATCTGGGCCTATATGGTCTGAGAAGTGTGTAAAAGGAGTGTGCTGTGCTGCTCAGGGAGATTGCAAGAGGTCTTAAGGTCGGCATGGTGCTTCAGCTTGCCGTCGGTCCGGTTTTTGCCTTTGTCCTGAACGTTGCACTCGTTGCGGACGTCCCGGCCTTTCTCGGCGCGGTGCTCGGTGTAACCCTGGTGGATGCCTTCTACATCGGGCTGGCTTCTCTCGGCGTGAGCCGTTTTTTGGAGGGCGCCGGCAGAAAACGCGCTCTGAATATGCTCTCAGCGGCAGTTCTTATGTTTTTCGGACTCTATATCCTTTACGGAGCCCGGGAGGTCTGGCTCTCAGGCGAGTCCGGTCTTCAGACACTCACCGGCATGACCGGTATCCGTCCGTTTCTCTATGCGGTTGCGCTAACCGTCTCCTCTCCGCTTACGATCGTTTTCTGGACAGGTGTCTTTGCGGGCTACAGCACTGAGGCGGGCGAAGGCCGCCGGGCTTTTGCCGCCGGCTGTGTGCTTGCCACTTTTCTATTTCTGGCCTCTACCGGAATTTTTGCCCGGTACTTTGCCGGGCTGCTCTCACCGGCTGCTATTGCAATGCTCAACGCACTGGCCGGACTGGTGCTCCTTTGTTATGGCGCAAAAAAAGCGCTGCAGAGTCTGCAGCGCTGAGAAAAAAACCGCTCCGGGGAATGTTACAGAACGTCGACGGCGTAGTCGGCAAGTCGTGAGCGTTCACCCCGTGTGAGGGTAAGTGTTGCAGCATGCGACCAGTTCTTGAAACGGTCCACCACATAGGTGAGCCCCGAAGAGCCCTCTGTGAGGTAGGGGGTGTCAATCTGGGCGAGATTGCCCAGACAGACGATTTTTGTCCCCGGACCTGCACGGGTGATGAGCGTCTTCATCTGTTTCGGGCTGAGGTTCTGCGCCTCGTCAATAATGACAAACTTCTTCAGGAAAGTGCGTCCGCGCATGAAGCTCATGGATTTGATGCGGATGCGGTTTTTCAGCAGATCCATGCCGGCCTTCTTCGCCCAGTCGCCTGAGGTGGTGTCGAAACTCTGAAGCACTTCCAGGTTGTCTTCGAGCGCGCCCATCCACGGTGCCATCTTCTCCTCTTCAGTGCCGGGCAGATAGCCGATATCGTCGCCCACACTCACAGTGGCGCGGGTAATGATAATTTCACTGAAGCGGTTCTGATCGAGTGTCTGGGTAAGTGCAGCGGCGAGCGTGAGCAGCGTTTTGCCTGTGCCGGCCTGACCGAGAATGCTCACGAAGTCGATATTGGGATCCATCAGGAGGTTGAGCGCCATGTTCTGTTCGGCATTTCGCGCGTGAATCCCCCAGACCTTGAGCCGTTTTTCATAGTCCTTCAGCACGCGGGCCTCAACACGAAGCCCGTCCACACGGGTGACCGCTGCCATAAAGCCGGCATCACCTTCGACCGTAAGGCACTCGTTGATCACCAGACTCTGCGCATCAGGCCATTCAAAGGAGTAGACCGTTCCGTCAGCGCTCTGTGTGACTTTGAGCGAATCTTCCACCTGCCTCCAGAAGTCAACCGGCAGCACCGTGCGCCCGGCATAAATCATCTCTGTATCGTCAATGACCTTGTCCGAGAGATAGTCTTCTGTGGCGATGCCGAGTACGGCAGCCTTGATTCGCATGTTGATGTCTTTACTCACCAGCACAATGGTGCGGTTGGGGTAGACCTTTTCAGCGCCTTTGGCTGTAGCCAGAATCAGGTTGTCGGCTTTGCTGAGCGGCAGCTCCGAGGGGAGTTCGGCGAAAATCGGATGCGTTTCAATGAAGAGCCGGCCGGTGGCTTCGCTGTTGCCGAGCAGCGAGAGCGGAATACCCTCATCGAGCCCCGCATGATGCAGCTCCGTGAGCTGATCGAGTGAACGGCTCACGCTTCGCGCGTTACGCGAAACGTCCGTGGTCCCGGTTTTATGATTATCGAGCTCCTCGAGCACAATCATCGGGATAAACACGTCATGCTCCTCGAAGCGGAACAGACAGAGCGGGTCGTGCATGAGCACGTTGGTGTCAAGCACGAAGAGTTTAGGTCCCTCTTTGAGCGGCGCGCGACGCGACAGACGTGAGCTGGCGCCGCGAATCGGGAGAAGCATATCGTCGACGCTACCCGTATGCACAGCGGAGCCATCGGCCATTTTTTCCTTCCCTGCGGCAGGGGCGGCAGATGCAGGCGCCGCAGTACTGAGCGCCGGTGCGGCCTTCGCAGGTTTTGCACGTTTTGCAGGGCGGGCGGATTTTTGCGGTGCGTCAGCTTTCTGAGTGCCTGAGGCGCGCTGAGCTGTTCTGGCGGTTTTTGAGTGGGAGGTTTTCCTGCCGGCGGGTTTGACTGCCGGGGTCATTTCGGCAGCGGCCGGCTCAACGGGTTTGGCTTCTGAGACCGGTTCGGTGGAGGATTTTTTCTTGCGGGTTTTACGGACGGCAGCAGCCGGACCGTAGTCCTCTAAGATATCACCCGGCACGCCGGGGGCTTTTGGCAGGGGCATAAAGTGGGCTCCGTTTTTCAACAGTGGCGCAGGGCGCTGTGCGGGCGGTTAAACCGGACCCGTCAGCACACCGCTTACTTCAATAATACTCCAGCCTGCCGCAGAGGACAGCACGGGCTGCCTGAGAGGTACAAAAAAACGCATGACGCCGGCAGGATCTGTTTTTGCCGGCCGCTAAAGATACTCCTTTTGGCTTATTGCGGTAAATTTTGCTTCCTTCCATCGGATGATAGGGTTTGTTTTAACCACCTTACGGGACGCGCTGTCAGCGAAATAGGGTACTATCAGACTAGACCTATACTGCGGAGAGTCTGTGCTCCGCACCGTTTCAAAGATTCACCAGGGAGTTGCGCATGCAATACGTATCCACCCGTGGAGACAGCACTCCGCGTACGTTCTCCGATATTCTCTACGAGGGTTTTGCCCCTGATGATGGCCTCTACCTTCCCCAGAGTTATCCCCACATTTCCAGGGAACAGCTCTGCCTGTGGAAGGGACTGAGTTATCCGTCGCTTGCCTATGAAATTTTCCGTCTCTTTGCGCCCGAGGTGCCCCGCGAGCTTGTCTGGCGTCTGGTTAACGACACCTATCAGGGGGACAACTTCCCCAACCGTCGTGACTGGTTCCGCTCCGATGCGGTCACGCCGGTGACCTGGCTGCGCGGCGATGACGGTATCGGCCTGCTTGAACTCTCCAACGGTCCTTCGCTTGCCTTTGACGACGTGGCGATGCAGTTTCTTGCGCGGCTGTTTGATGAGCGTGACACCAAAGCGAGCGTGCCGCTTAATCTGATCGGAGCCAGTACGGGGGATATGGGGGCTGCCGCTCAGGCCGCTTTTGCCGACCGTGAAGGGGTGAAGCTGATTCTGCTCTCGCCCAAGGGCCGCATGAGTGACTTCCAGGCCGCCCAGCTTTATTCCTGCCAGGCGAAAAACGTCTACAACATCGAAGTCGACGGCACGTTTGACAACTGTCAGGACATCGTCAACACGCTCCTTAAAGATCGTGAATACGCCGCACGGCACCATCTCAAGAGCATCAATTCCGTGCTCTGGGCACGTATCCTGATGCAGGTCGTGTACTACTTCCACGCCTATCTCGAAGCGGTTAACGGCTGCGGCGAGGAAATCGTCTTTGTGGTTCCGGCAGGCAACTTCGGCAATGCCTTTGCCGCCTGGGTGGCGAAAATGATGGGGCTGCCGGTGATGAAACTCATCATCAGCACCAACGAAAACGATGCCATGGATGCGTTCTTCCGCACCGGGCGCTACCACCCCAAACCGAGCAACGAGACGATTGCCACCTCTTCGCCCTCGGCAGACATTTCGCGTGCGGCCAACTTCGAGCGTTTCCTCTTTGAGGTGCTCGGACGTGATGCTGCCCGCGTGCGTGAACTCATGCATGACCTTGAGGAGAAGGGCGAATTCGAGCTCACGAAGGAAGAGTTCCAGAAACTGCGTCTGTGCGGTGCCACCTCCGGCACATCCAACCACAGCAACCGTCTGGAAATGATCGAATGGATGCATCTCGAGTACGACATGTTCGTGGATCCGCATACGGCCGATACGCTCTTTTGCGGGGTCTACATGCACCCGGTGGGCGTGAAGACCATCTGTGTGGAAACCGTCAGCCCGGTGAAGTTCGCCCCCATGGTGAAGATGGCCACCGGCGCCACTGTCGAGCTGCTCGAGAACTTTGCTGATATCTACCAGCGTCCGGTCCGCAAGGTGACGCTGCCCGATCAGCTCGATGTTATCCGTGCGGAAATCGACAGGATTACCGCGCAGTAAAAAGGAAAACCACCCGATGCATCAGACAAAAATTTTCGGTTTTGTCGGTTATTCGGGCTCTGTAAAAACCACTCTGGCCGGCGCCGTGACGGAGATTCTGTCACGGCGCGGTTTTAAGGTGGCTGTGCTCAAGGACGCACATCACAGAGTCGATATGGATACCCCCGGCAAGGACACCTGGCGCTACCGCGAGAGCGGGGCGGTGCAGGTGATGCTCCGTACGCCCGAGCGCTGGGTGCTGCAGACGCAGACGCCGGAAAGCGCTAATATTGACGAGCTGATTAGTCACTTTGATAACCCCGATATCATCCTGATAGAGGGGTTTAAAAACGAAGGGAATTTCCCTAAAATTGAAGTGATTCGACAAGATCAACCCAGAAAGGCCGCCCCGCTTTATCCCGGTGCAGACACGATTGTGGCGATCGCAACGGACCGTACAGATATTGACTGTACGCTGCCCCGCCTCGATGTGAATGATCCCGAAGGGGTGGCTGATTTTATTGTGGCGTACAGTTAAATGATTACCTATACCGAAGCGCTCCAGCGACTGCTTGAAAAAGCGGAGCCGATTGCGGATACCGAAACAATTCCTCTTCTTTACTCCTCGCACCGCGTGCTTGCCGAGGACATCGTCAGCCCGATCGCCGTGCCGAGCTGGGACAATTCCCAGATGGACGGTTATGCGCTCTGTGCGGAGGATATCGCTTCCGCCTCTCAGGACAACCCTGTGCGTCTGCCGGTCGTTGACCGCATCCCTGCCGGGGATGTGGGCAAAACCCTGACGCGTGGAGGGGTGGCCCGGATCTTTACCGGTGCACCGATTCCCGCGGGAGCCGACACTGTGGTGCCGCAGGAGCTCGTCGAGCGCGACGGGGACTACGCTGTTTTCAGACAGCCGCTTAAAAAGGGCGCCTGGGTCCGCCGTCAGGGCTCTGACGTCGCGCAGGGCTCGGTTGTGATGAGCCGCGGGGCCCGTCTGACGCCGGCCGGTATCGGGATGATTGCCTCGATCGGCCGTGCCTATGTGACTGTTTACCGTCGTGTGCGCGTCGGGATTTTCTTCTCGGGCAACGAACTCGTGCAGCCCGGTGAACCGCTGCCGCCCGGGGGAATCTACAACTCCAACCGCTTTATGATCCGCAGCCTTCTGCAGACGCTCGGCTGCGAGGCGATTGACCTCGGTAACGTGCCCGATACCCTCGAGGCGACAGTGAGCGCCTTCGAGAAGGCGGCCGAAAGTGCGGACGTGATCCTTACCACCGGCGGCATGTCCGTGGGTGAGGAGGACCATGTCAAGAATGCGGTCGAACGGCTCGGCTCCATTGCGCTGTGGCGCGTGAAACTCAAACCCGGCAAGCCGCTTGCGTTCGGTGAAGTGAAAGGCGTGCCCTTTGTGGGCTGCCCTGGCAATCCGGTGGCGGGTTTTGTGGTGTTCCTGATGATGGCGCGTCCTTTCCTGCTGCGCCGTATGGGGCTCACCGACATCGATATCGAACCGCTCTCGGTGCGTGCCGACTTTGACTGGCTCCAGCCCGGCGACCGCCAGGAGTTTGTGCGTGTGCGCCGTAACAAGAAGGGCGGGGTGGACATCTACCCGACACAGAATTCGCAGGTGCTTTCGTCCTGCGCATGGGCTGACGGCCTGGTGGATATTCCCGAGGGCACGACGATCAGCTCGGGCGACTCCGTGGATTATTACCCGTTCTGCCAGTTCTTCGCCTGAGTGCTCTGCACTCGGGAGAGCTGCCGCTGCCGGCGGCAGGTTGTTTAACCAATGCCCGGAAACGGGCACCGGGAGGAAAAATCATGAAAGTTAAAGTTCTCTACTTTGCGCTGTTGCGTGATGCAATGGGCATAGCCGAAGAACGTGTGGATGTGCCCGACGGGGTCAATACCGTCGGCGCGCTGCGCGACTGGCTCATGGCCCGCGGCGAACCCGCCTCGACGGCACTCGCAAACAGCCGCCGCGTGCGTGCCGCTGTCAATCAGGATATGGTTGAGAGTTCCGCCCCGATTGAAGCCGGTGACGAAGTTGCCTTTTTCCCGCCGGTGACCGGAGGCTGACAGAGATGGCTCAGACGATCATTCGTGTGGGGGAAGAGGACTTTTGCGTCTCCGAAGAGCTCAAAAGACTTAATCGAGATCATGCCTGCGGCGCGGTGGCTTCATTTCTGGGCATTGTCCGTAATGCCAACGAGGGTGAAGCGGTGTATGCTATGGAGCTTGAACACTATCCTGCCATGACAGAGAAAGCGCTCGCCGGCATTGTAGAGAAGGCCCGAACACGCTGGTCTCTGGGTGACGTGACCGTCATCCACCGGGTGGGGCGTCTGATGCCGGGCGACCAGATCGTACTGGTGCTCGTAGCCTCTGCTCACCGTCAGGAAGCGTTTGCCGCGTGCGAATTCATTATGGATTGGCTCAAGACGGAGGCCCCCTTCTGGAAAAAAGAACATACGCCGGAGGGACCGCGCTGGGTTGATGCACGCGAAAGCGATGACGAGGCCCGACGCCGCTGGCAGTAAAAGTCCGGTGTGACCCGTCACAAACCTCATTACTCTGGAGACGTGTTACACCATGACCCGTGACGGTCCGTTGTGGCTGGTTATTCTGGCCGTTAGCGCAGGCGCCTCTATAGGCGCCTGTATTCGCTGGGGACTCTCCTACTGGCTCAACGCCAAGGAGGTCTGGATTCCATTAGGCACCCTGACAGCCAACCTTGTGGCAGGGCTGCTCATCGGCATTGCGCTTGCGTGGTTTTCCTCTCACCCGCACATTGCCCCGGCGGTCCGTCTTTTTGTGATCACGGGTTTTCTGGGCGGACTGAGCACGCTCTCGACCTTCTCCGCTGAAAATCTCCACTACCTCATGCACGGTGAGTTCCTCGAGGCGATCGAGCATATCGGCATTCACACCTGCGGCACCATTTTTGCCACCTGGAGCGGGTATTCGCTCTTTTCGAGAGTGTTCACAAACTAGACAAACTTTGTAGCAACCTGCAGCTTGAAATCTGACGCCTTACCCCCATATAGGAAGTAAGTGATAAGAAAAGGGTTTGCCTTCGAGCATGGGGCTCGGGGCGGCTCTGGAGGAAAAAATAATTCCATGCGTCAAGATAAGCTGACAACAAAGTTTCAAGAAGCGTTTGGCGAAGCTCAATCGCTTGCCATCGCGCATGACAACAACCGCATCGAGCCGGTTCACCTGCTCAGTGCACTGCTTGCCGATGCCGACGGTTCCTCAAAGAGTCTGCTTGAACGCTCGGGCGTGAATGTCGCCCAACTCGCCGCTGACCTCAAGACCGAGCTCGACCGTCTGCCGAAAGTCTCGAACACGGGCGGCGATATTCAGATTTCCCAGGATACGATGGCGCTGCTGAACCTCACGGAAAAAGAGGCAATGAAGCGCAACGACGCCTATATCTCCACCGAGATGCTGCTGCTTGCGCTCACGGAAGACCGTTCCGCTGCCGGCCAGCTCGCCCGCAAGGCCGGTCTGACCCGCAAAGCGCTCGAAGCGACCATCGCCACGGTGCGCGGCGGCGAGACCGCCGACAGCCCGGATGCGGAGCAGGGTCGTGAAAGTCTGAAGAAGTACACGGTTGACCTGACCGCGCGTGCCCGTCAGGGCAAGCTTGATCCGGTGATCGGCCGTGACGACGAAATCCGCCGCACGATGCAGATTCTGCAGCGCCGCACGAAGAACAATCCTGTCCTGATCGGTGAACCCGGTACCGGTAAGACGGCCGTGGTTGAAGGTCTTGCTCAGCGTATTGTCAACAACGAGGTGCCTGATACCCTTCGCGGCAAACGGGTTCTCTCGCTCGATATGGCGGGGCTTATTGCCGGTGCGAAATACCGCGGTGAATTTGAGGAGCGTCTCAAGAAGCTGCTCAAGGAGGTTGAGGCTGCCAACGGACAGATCATCCTCTTTATTGATGAGCTGCACACTGTGGTGGGCGCAGGCAAGACTGAAGGCAGTATGGACGCGGGCAATATGCTCAAGCCCGCCCTGAGCCGCGGTGAGCTGCATGTGATCGGTGCGACAACCCTTGACGAGTACCGCAAGTACGTCGAAAAGGATGCCGCCCTTGAACGCCGTTTCCAGAAAGTGATGATTGATGAGCCGAGCGTGGAGGACACGATTGCCATTCTGCGCGGTCTGAAAGAGCGCTATGAGGCGCACCACGGGGTGGAGATTACCGACCCGGCACTGGTGGCCGCTGCGGAACTCTCTCACCGCTACATCACGGACCGTTTCCTGCCTGACAAGGCCATTGACCTGATCGATGAGGCCGCCGCACGCGTGAAGATGGAAATCGACAGCAAGCCCGAGGCACTCGACAAGCTTGACCGCCGTCTGATTCAGCTCAAGATCGAACGTGAAGCGGTGAAAAAGGAAACCGACGACGCCTCGAAGAAGCGTCTGGGCATCCTTGAGGAGGAAATCGAAAAACTCAGCAAGGAATATGCCGACCTTGAAGAGGTCTGGAAGAAGGAGAAATCCGAAGCACTCGGTGCGAAGACCGTTCGTGACGAGATCGACCGCGTGCGCCGTGAAATGGAGGAGTACCGCCGCACCTCGCAGTACGACAAGCTTGCCGAGTTGCAGTACGGGGAACTTCCCAAGCTTGAGGAAAAACTCAAGACTGCCGAACAGCTCGAAGCTGAAGGCCGTCGCCCGACGCTGCTGCGCACTGCGGTGAGCGCCGAGGAGATTGCCGAAGTGGTGAGCCGTGCCACGGGTATTCCTGTCTCGAAGATGATGGAGGGCGAACGTCAGAAACTGCTCCATATCAAAGAGGCGCTTGAAAAGCGTGTCGTGGGTCAGGATGAGGCTGTGAAGTGCGTGAGCGAGACGATTCTGAGAAGCCGTGCCGGTCTCTCGGATCCGAACCGCCCCTACGGCAGCTTCCTCTTCCTCGGGCCGACCGGTGTGGGTAAGACCGAGCTCACGAAGGCACTTGCCGCGTTCCTCTTTGACTCGGAGGATTCGCTGGTGCGTATCGACATGAGTGAATTCATGGAAAAGCACAGTGTGGCGCGTCTGATCGGTGCGCCTCCGGGATATGTGGGCTATGAGGAAGGCGGCTACCTCACCGAGGCGGTGCGCCGCAAGCCCTACAGCGTGATCCTTTTTGACGAGGTCGAAAAGGCTCATCCGGACGTTTTCAACGTGCTGCTGCAGGTGCTCGATGACGGTCGTATGACCGATGGTCAGGGCCGTACGGTGGATTTCAAGAACACGGTGATCGTGATGACCTCCAATCTGGGGGCAACTGAAATCCAGGAAATGATCGGCGAGTCGCACGATAAGGTTAAGGCTGCCGTGATGGAAGAGGTTCGCGAACACTTCCGTCCCGAGTTTGTCAACCGTATCGATGAGATCGTGGTGTTCAACTCGCTCGGCACGGATGCGATCCGCAATATCGCCAGAATCCAGCTCAAGTCCCTCACGGACCGTGTGGCTCAGCAGGGTATTGAACTGGTGGTGCATGATACGGCGCTCGATGAGCTTGCCAAAGTGGGCTTTGACATCCACTACGGTGCCCGTCCTCTGAAGCGTGCCATTCAGGAGCATGTGGAAAATGCGCTTGCACGGCTGCTCCTTGAAGGGCGTGCCGCCCCGGGCGACATCATTGATGTGAGTGCGGACAAGGGGCACTTTGATTTCGAAGTGCGTCAGCCTGCCACGGCCTGAGTCGTGCGTGACGGTGACCGGCATACGCTGCCGGCACCGTGCTGAGTGCTAAAACGAAAACCTCTCCATGCGGATACCCGCAGGAGAGGTTTTCTGTTTCCGGGGAAGGCTCAGCTGAGGAAGTGACTCACCCGCACGACGGTGAGATCCTTCGGGTCGACCGTGGTGCAGAGCGCGCCGTCGATGTCTGTGGTGAGGGGGCTCGCCTCATCGTGTTCAAACGGGAAGGTGCCCGGCTGAACCGCCACGCGAGCAAGACGCTCCTCTTCAAACAGGCCGGCGAGATTCTGCGTGAGCACCTCGTAGTCCTCAGGGAAAAGCAGACTGATCCGGTCCGAGGAGAAGGGCTGTTTGGGACTCGCCTTGAGGGCGATCGAAATCCGCACCTCGTCAAAGTACTCCTCGTCGAGCGGAGGCGGCGCGGAGAAACGGGCGATCGATACCACGAGATCCTCCGGTGCCGTGCCGGTGATGGTGGTGGCATGCGCGAGCATCGACTGCACGCGAAACGGCAGTGTCGCCTGTTCAAAGAGCCGGCTCCCGGGGATGACCGGAGCGGGTTCCGTGACATGCACCACACAGTCATTGCGCACCTCCGAGAGCGCCTCGGTGAGTGCATCCTCCCAGGTGGCAGCGCGTTTCGGGCTGCCTGCTGCGGTTTTCGTCTCCGCTCCGCCCGAGGGATGGTGGTAGGGTCTGGTGACGATCATTTCGCCCAGGGGAACGCTCACGGAAAAGAGAATCCGCCGCGGGTAGAAACCGAACGAGCGGTATTCCTCTTTCTCGAGGGAGCCCTGATCATCTCTGAGTGACCATGCAAGATTGAAGAGTTTTTCGGAGGAGTTGAGCTGCGAGGGACTCTTTGCCAGTGTGTCAACGAGATCGGCCACATGCTGGGGACGCTGCATGAAAAGGTCGAGCGACGGAAAAAGCCAGCCGAGCACATGCACCTCGGCATGCGGATTAAGGTAGTGCTTTTTCAGCGCCCGGGCGATCGCCAGGCAGGCTTTTCCGGAGAGCTCCGAGGCGGGGCCCGTGCCGTTAAAAAGCGAGGTGAAAACGGTGCCGACAGACATCAGCGCGGTCACTGTGCCGTTGGAAATGCGCTCATACTTGCTGTGAAAGAGCGTTGCAAAGTACTCGTCGGTGAGGTACTCCGAGAGCGCCTCATCCCCGCGGCTCACCTCGGCAATGCACTCCTGAGGCAGCGCGCCGAGCGCCTCGTCAGAGGTGTCAAGCTCAGCGAGCAGATCATGAAGCTGGCCGAGAAGGATTTCCCGGTCATTCATGTTGTTGAGCGGCGTCATCAGGGAAAAAATATGAAGTAGTTTGCGACGCAGCGCGATTTCATCAGTGTTACTGGACACAGCTAGGCTCTTGAAAACAGAAAGACGGTCCCCGCTCGGATGCGGTGCGGAAACAAACCGGTGCCCGGCCGATGCCGGACACGTACTTTGAGTAGGATACCAAAGCGCACCGGTGTGTGAGACGGCAGCGCCGGAAAATAACGAAAGGAGTCTGCTTTTCACGAGAAAAAGCAGACTCCGCAGGTTGAGTGCACAGACCCGGATCAGGCGTTTTTGACGAGGGTGTTCACCTCATCAAAGATACGGGTGATACCGGCCTGAGGCGCCTTGTCGAGCAGACTCACCACAATGATGGCTATCGCCGAGAACACAAAGCCCGGCAGAATTTCGTACAGGCCGAACCAGGCATAGTGATGCCAGATGAGCACGGTGGCCGCACCGACAACCATCCCGGCGATTGCCCCGTTACGCGTCATGCGACGCCACCAGAGCGAGAGCACAATGAGCGGACCGAAGGCGGCACCGAAACCGGCCCAGGCGTACGAGACCAGCGCAAGCACCAGACTGTTCGGGTCACTGGCAAGCCAGACGGCGACAACCGAAATGGCGAGCACCATGGCGCGGCCGACCCAGACGAGTTCCTTCTGACTGGCCGAGGGGCGCAGGAAGGTGCGGTAGAAGTCCTCCGTGAGTGTGGCGGAGCACACAAGCAGCTGTGCCGAGAGCGTGGACATCACCGCCGCCAGAATGGCGGACATGAGGATGCCGGCAATCCAGGGATTAAAGAGCAGCCCCGAGAGGACGATAAACACACGTTCCTTGTTCTCGAGCACGAGCGAGGCCGATTCGGTATGCGCAGCAAAATAGGCGGCACCGAAGAAACCCACGCCGATGGCGCCCGCGAGACAGAAGATCATCCAGAGCGTGCCGATGCGGCGCGCATTGGGAATGACCTTGATTGAGCGGGCGGCCATGAAGCGGATGAGGATATGCGGCTGACCGAAGTAGCCGAGCCCCCAGGCCATCAGACTCACAATGCCGACAAGGGTATGCCCCTTGAGAATGTTAAGCATTGAGGGGTCGATCCGGGCAACGGCATCAGTGGCCTGCGAAAATCCGCCAAGGTCACTCACCACGGCAAAAGGTGTGACGATGAGGGCGATACACATCAGCGTGGCCTGAATCGCATCGGTCCAGCTCACAGCAAGGAAACCGCCCACAAACACGTAGAAGATCGTGCACACGGCACCGATGTAAAGCGAGGTGCTGTAGGAGAGATGGAACGTGTTTTCAAAGAGGCGGGCACCGGCGACCACGCCGGAGGCGCAGTAGATGGTGAAGAAAATCAGAATCACCGTGGCCGCCACAATACGCAGCAGATTCTGCTTGTCGGCAAAACGGTGTGAGAAATAGTCGGGCAGTGTCAGTGCGTTGTGCGCTTTTTCTGTGTACAGACGCAGGCGCGTGGCCACAATACACCAGTTGATATAGGCACCGATGGTCAGACCGATAGCGATCCAGGAGGAGGCGATACCGGTGGCAAACACCGCACCGGGCAGGCCCATCAGGAGCCAGCCGCTCATATCCGAGGCACCCACTGACAGCGCTGTAATGAATCCCCCGAGGCTACGTCCGCCGAGGATGTAGTCGCTGTAGTTGCGTGTGTAGTAGTAGGCAAAAAAGCCCACGCCCACCATGAGCACCATGTAGGTGATAAAGGTTATCGCAGTAGGATTGTTAAACATAAGCAGACAAAGCAGATTGAGTGATGGTTTTGATATTGTTCTTATGCATTTTTCAGCCAATCCCACAAGTATACGGGCAACAGCTCTTTCCATGTCGGGAAAAATACTTTCTGGCTGCGGCACTAGTCGTTTTGTCGTAGAAACATAAACCGCTGCCGGTAAATACAAAAAAAGCCCGAACGCACAGGCGTCGGGCTTTTCCGGTTTGCGGTGTGCCGGGACAGCACGTTGAGTCAGCTCCCCGGAACCTTATCCGTGTGAGTCAGCTAACTCAGAAGAGCACGATAAAGCGCATCACCACGAGGCTGACGATAGCCGTGAGCACGGGGATCGACATGATCAGGGGCAGATCCTTGCCCTTGATGCCGATCACGCCAAGGCAGCGGCCCATGTACTGAATCTGGGAACCCATCAGGAAGATGGCCGGCGTGACGATGGCAAGGTGCGTACCGTCAACAGCGCCGCTGCCGAAAAGAGCAACAGCCACACCGACACCGCCGCCCATGGACATCCATGCGCCGAGAAGAATCGTGGCGGCCTTGCCGGGCAGACCGAACAGACCCATGACCGGGTCAAAGAGGTTGCCGATCATTTCAAGCAGACCGGAGTGGTTGAGAACCTTAATAATCACAAACGCCATCAGAACGTTCGGAATGGTGGAGCTGGTGGCAATCTGCCAGCCGTGCACAGCACCTTTGACGAAAACGTCAGTGACCATCGGCTTGGTATTAGCATTCGGGTTAGACATAGCAAATCCTTTTCTCTATTTCGTATTCGTTAATGAACGGGTGGCGTCAGTTTTATTTCTTCGCCTTGCGGATCTGAATAAGACGCATCACATTGGCAGAGAAGAGTTTGCCGAGGAGCATAACGCCGAGGCAGACCCCGAGAGTGGTCGGCACGGCCGGTTCGCCGGCAGCGTTTGTCAGTGTGAAGAGAACGGCACCGGAGCCCATGAAGTTCGTGATCGCAGCGTCAGCACTGAGCTGGAAGGCGGCGAAGTTAAGCGTTTCCACTTCATTGAGTTCGCCGGCGTCTTTGAGCTGGCGCGTGAGCGCAGCGCCGGAGTCGGTCGACTGCAGAGAGGCGATCAGGGCGAGCGTGGCAGAGCCGGGAATGCCGATGAGCGGACGAAGCAGCGGGGTGAGCAGGTTACGGGCGGCATCAAGGGCGCCGTAGAATTCGAACACGGTGACCATAGCCAGTGCGAACATCACGGCAGGAATCAGGCCGATGGCGAACATGAAGCCGTCAATGGCGCCGGAACCGCCCTTACCGCGGAAGTTGGCCATGGTGGTGGTGATGACGTCAGATTTTTCGGTCACGGACGCAACGAGCGTACCGAAGCTGCCGTTCATCGTCGTGAAGTCGAAAATGCCCCACCACTGTTTGCTGGCGCATATGCCCGAGAAAAAGACGATAGCGCAGAAAAGAGAGATGTAAGCTCCAATCCCTGGTTTTTTGTGTTCCATGCCGGTGGCGGCGGAATCTTGTGTAGCAGACATAGTCAGAGTCCTTTAGAGGAGGAAGGGAAGGTGCTCACCCATAACTTCGGACTTAAGCTGGTAAGTTCAAAGGTATAGGAGAAATACCTAGAAACAGCCCTATTCTAAAGGATGGTTTTTGATTACGCTGTAGTAGAAAACCCTTAGACGAGAGGCGATTCACCACGTAAACACGGGATTTGGAGGCGTTCAAATCTGTAACAGCACCCGTTAACCGCCAATGAAACTCATTTCGACCTTGGGACGGTCGTTCGCGAGACCGAGACTGCGCAGCTCCGAGTAGTGGTCATCGCGCTGATGCCAGATCCGTCCGAGGGCGGTCTCGATTTCCGCATCCGTCGCACCGCCGCGCAGCATGGTGCGCAGGTCGTAACCCTGATTGGCGAACAGACACAGGAAAAGCCGTCCGTCCATGCTGAGACGGGCACGGGAGCATTCCCCGCAGAAGGCTTGTGTCACGGAGGAGATGCAGCCGATCTCGCCGGCACCGTCCACATAGCGCCAGCGCGAGGCGGTCTCGCCGGGGTAGTTGGCGCCGATGGGTTCAATCGCCCAGTGCTCGCTGATCAGCCGGACGATTTCCGCACTCGGCACAACATCAGTCATGCGCCAGCCGTTGGAGGTGCCCACGTCCATGTATTCGATAAAACGGGGAATGACACCCGTGTGGCGGAAGCGCTCTGCAATGCGGATAACCTCGTGCTCGTTGACACCGCGCTTGACAACAGTGTTGACCTTGACGCGAAAACCGAGCTCACAGGCGTAGTCAATGGCGTCGAGCACTTTGGCCGCCGGGAAGCCCACATCGTTGAAGCCCTGAAAGATTCCTTCGTCAATGGCATCCAGACTGACTGTGAGACGTTTGAGGCCGGCGGCTTTGAGCGCGGGGGCCTTCTTTCTGAGAATCGAGGCGTTGGTCGTCATCGCGACGTCCACCTCGTCGCCGTTGGGCTGGCGCAGTGCGGTGAGTTCAGCAATCAGATCCTCAATGCCTTTACGCAGCAGCGGCTCGCCGCCCGTCAGACGCAGCTTTTCGATACCGTTTTTGACGGCGATTCTCGAGATGCGGAGAATTTCTTCAAACGTGAGCAGCTCCGTGTGACCGAGAAAGGCATGCTGCTTGTCGAATTTTTCCTTCGGCATGCAGTAGCGGCAGCGGAAGTTGCAGTGATCCGTCACGGAAATACGCAGATCGCGCAGCGGGCGATGGCGCTGATCCTGCCAGTGGGCACCCTCACGCCGGATTTCTCCGCTCTGCGGAATAGGGAGGGTGCCGATACGGGCGGCAGGGGTAATGGGGATGATGTTTTTTTCAGCGCTCATACACTTCGGGACGGTCTTTTGTGCGGGCACAGCAACTCGCCGGAAGCCGCTTCGAGTGCCGTCTTCTCCAATTGTTTTCTGTTGACGGGCAGGCCGGCGCCCGCCGGTCGGAATGCTCAGAAAGAGACCGGACGGCGCCGGTCTCAAACTGCAGAATACTTTCGATTATATAGAGGATGGGACAGCTTGTCGGTAGCCCTTATTGTTTAGTCGCATCGGCCGATGGCGCGAGCGCTGCATAAAACGCATAGCGATCGGGATCGATGCTGCCCGCCTCGAGTGCGGCCTTGACGCTGCAGCCCGGCTCATGCAGATGCCGGCAGTTGAAAAACCGGCAGCCGCCGACATGCTCACGGATGTCAGGCATGGCGCGCAGGATGTCGTTGAGACTCAGGTGCGCGAGACCGAACTCCTGAAAGCCCGGTGTGTCGATAATGGCGCCCTCCCACCCGTCGCCGGATGCGTCATACCACTGGGCTGCGGTAGTGGTCTGCTTGCCCAGGTTGAGCGCTTCGGAGAACTCGCGGGTGGCGGCCTGCGCATGCGGGATGAGCAGGTTGAGCAGCGTGGATTTGCCCATGCCGGACTGTCCGACAAAAAGCGTGGTTTTTCCGCGCAGGTGTTCAAGCAGCACCGCCCGGGTTTTTTCCGCTTCAGCCAGCGCGGATACCTGCAGGGTGAGTTCACCGATGCCCGCGAGCAGGTCGATGCAGGCCTGCGCCTTGTCCGCATCCTCGATGAGCTCGATTTTGTTTCTCACCACAATCGGGGTGATGCCGGCCTGTTTGGCCGCGAGAATGGCCTTCCAGATAAACCAGGGATTGAACGCAGGGCGTGAGCCGAAAATGATGCACACCTGATCGACATTGGCAGCCAGCGTCTTGATGCGCCACTCATCGGAGCGGTACAAGAGATTGCGGCGCTCGGCAACAGTCTCGATGGCGGTGACGCCGCTTCTGGGCTGCGTGCATGCGACGCGGTCGCCGACGCAGACGTCAGCGCGTTTGCCGCGACGGTGAGCCTCAAGCACCTCACCGTCGTCGGTGAGCACTTTGTAGTGACGGCCGTGTCCGGCAATGACAAGGCCGTTCAGAAGGGTCTCTCTTGAGGAGAAGCACTGGTTGTTGGGGTTGGGCATTGAACACAAAGCCTGAAAGCGTCGCCTGCCTGCGTGAGCCGGACGCCATCAGGAAAGTCGACTGGTGTAGAAGGTCCGCTCCGGGAAAAGAAGCGGAAAACGTCACGGCGGGTTTTGTGTGCCTCATTATAGTGTGAAGCGTGAAGGCACTCCAGAGCGCGGCGCGTGAAATTCCGGGCTGCGGCATCACTTGAGCAGGAGTGGCGGATGGCGCTAAACTAGCGGCACACTAACGGGCAATGCCGCGCGCGCGGGAGGTCTCCCGCGCGGGTCCGGCACTGCCGACAAAAAAGAAGGAAAAATCTGAATGCAAACCCCTGAACGTGATCCGAGTTACTCTGACGACAATCTCATCTGGATCGATATGGAGATGACCGGCCTGCAGCCTGAAATCAACCGCGTGATTGAAGTCGCGGCCATTATCACCGACAAGGATCTCAATGTCCTTCACGAGGGGCCTGCGGTCGCAATTCACCAGAGTGACGAAGTGCTCGCCGGGATGGATGACTGGAATACGGAAACGCATACGCGCTCCGGACTGGTTGACCGGGTGCGCGCTTCCACAATCGATGAAAGCGAGGCGGAGAAGATTTTCCTTGAAACCTTCCGCCGTTTTGTTCCCGAGGGAAAGAGTCCGATGTGCGGCAATACCATCGGGCAGGACCGCCGCTTCATGGCGCGCTGGCTTCCCAATCTCGAGCGCTATTTCCACTACCGCTACCTGGACGTGTCAACGCTCAAGGAACTTGCCCGCCGCTGGGCTCCCGAAACAGTTAAGGTTTTTCCGAAGGCCACCAGGCATCAGGCGCTCTCCGACATTCAGGAGAGCATCGATGAGCTCAAGCATTACCGTGAAACCATTCTCAAAATCTGAGTGCGGCTGATTCAATAAAGAAGGCTCCGGACCGTCAGGTCCGGAGCCTTTGTCTTGCGTGCGTGCGGTGCGCGAAGACTCACGCACCGGCAGATTTCGCCATTAGACCATCAGCAGCGCGCAGCAGAGCACAGCGATGAAGCAGGGCAGAGCGGTACGCTTGATAACGTCAATCGGGTCAACCATGGCAATACCGGCAACCAGAATGGTCACACCGGCAAGCGGGGACATCGTACGGCCGAGAGCACCCGTGAGGAATGCCAGACCGCCCAGACCTTCGATGGACATGCCGAATTCTTTGGCGTGCGGGGTCACAGCCTCGTTAAAGGCCAGCGTTGCAGCGTCGCCGGAACCGGTGATCACACCCATGATCCAGGGACCGAGCGAGCCGCCCCAGCGGGCGATTTCGTTGGAGTTCTTCAGCGTGTCAACGGCGATGTCAATCAGGCCGGCGGCACGAAGACCGGCGGCAAACACGCCGGCGGCGATGATGATGCCCATCACGTCAGCGTAGCCCTTGCCCATGCCGGCGAAGAACTGCTTGGTGAGGTCCTGCGGGCTGGTGCGGGAAAGAATCATGGCGACGATGGCGCCGATGATCATGGCCTGTGCCACACCCATCTTGATGGCGGGAACCCAGAGGTTGCCGACAACGAGCAGCGTGATCGGAATCAGCGGAACGATGGCGCGGGCGGGGCTCGGCGTGAAGTCGTCCTGAGACTGGAGCTTGGAGGCGTCAACCTTGGCGTTGGCATCACCCTTGTGGTCGCCCATCAAGAAGCAGACAACAAGCAGACCGACAATCATGATGGCACCGCACATCAGCGAGTAGGGCGTGTGCGTGCTGATGAATTCGATCACATCCATGTTGGCCATCTTGGCAACCATCGGGTTGTGAGACGTGCCAGGCGAGAGGTACGAGCCGATCGTACCGCCAAGCACAGCGGCGGCAGCGGCGGCAGGCTTGATGCCGGCGCGCAGCATCACCGGGATGAGCGTGGAGCCCACAGCGGCGGCACAGCCGGCGGCAGACGGAATCGCGATGTTAACGAAGAAGGTGATGGCGGTACAGACGGGGATGAGGAAGATACCGAGACCGCGGATCGGTGCAGAGAGGTAGTGAACGAGAGAGCGGTCGCACTGCGTGTAGCTGGCGGTGAATGCAAAACCCATTGACGAGCAGATTGCCATCACGAGGGAGGCGTTGGTCATGGATTTTGCGAAGGCGTCCAGCCCGGACATGGGTTTCAGACTCAGAATGCACAGGAACAGACCTGCTGCAATCAGTACCATGCGCGTTTCATAGCGCTTAATCAGTGCCCAGACCGTTGCAATTACAACGGCAATGGCAATCCAGGGTAGAAAAGACATAGAGACTCCGTACTGTTTTTAGTTATGTCTGGTGGCTCTGTCTAAAGTATTAGACAGCAGCCTTCCGTTAAGTATCAGCTCAAGTATGCTACAAATTGAAGCTAACCGAGTAGCCAATTTACAGGATTGGGGCGTTTTTCGGGGTATACCACTAGTTCTAAATAACAGTATTGAGTACCACGAAGTGGTATTTTGACTAGTTTTTAAGTGTGGGGCAGAAATTTTTGCGTTTTCATCAGCACGCAAACGAAAAAACGCTGCCGGCGTGCCGGCAGCGTCAGACGAAAACGTTCAACAGCGTTTCCCGCAGCTTATTTTTTCGCCTCATCCGCAGGGGCGGCAGGTTGAGTCACTGCTTTGCGGGATTTCTTCGCTTTGAGCATCGGCGCCTTTTTGATCCAGGCCTGCAGCATGGAGATCCCGACCGCAAGGAGGATGGGCCCCAGAATGATGCCGAGGAAACCGAAAGCGATGATCCCGCCGAAAACGCCCAGGAAAATCATGCCGAGCGGCAGTGAGGTGCCGCGGGCGATCAGGATCGGCTTGAGGAAATTATCCACGCTCGAGACGGCCAGTGCACCCCAGAGCACCATAAAGATGGCCATGCCGGTCTCTCCCTGAGAGAAGAGCCAGATGGCGACCGGTCCCCACACAAGGGGCGGTCCCACCGGAATAATCGAGAGAATGCATACGAGCGCGCTCAGGCTGAGCACACCGGGAATGCCGGCAATCCAGAAACCGATACCGGCCACAATCCCCTGACCGATGGCCGTGCCGACAAGACCGAGCACAACCGAGCGGGTGGTGTTGATCAGGATGCCGTTGAGCTCCTTGGCGAGCGAGCCGGAGATTTTTTCAAGCACCAGATGCACGCGGTCGGCAAACCACGGACCGTCACGGTAGAAGAAAAACACGATGAAGGTCACCAGCAGCATCTGCATGAGGCCGGAGCTCACGTTCACGGCAGCGTTGAGCAGCCAGGAGGTGAACGGTTCGACCAGTTTCTGCATGGTGCCCGCGAGCGTGCTCGGATCGATGGCAAAGAGCAGCTGCTCGTGAAGCCAGGGACCGATCACCGGGAGCTCCTGAATACCCTGAGGCAGACTGAAACCGGTGGCCACCCAGGCTTTGAAGAGCTGGACGGCGCGCGGAATCTGCTGTGCGAGCGCCACCAGAATAAAGCTCGTCGGAATCAGCACGCAGGTGATGATTCCCATCACCATCAGCAGTGCGGGGATGGTGGTGGAGCTGCCGAACGAATTGCGCGCACGGCTGTAGAGCGGCCACGTGACAACGGCGAGAATCGCCGCGATCATGATGGCCGTCAGAAACGGCCGGATCACAAAATAGCAGCCGATGGCCACGGCGGCGGTGGTGAGGGTCCGGATCAGGATGTCGATACGGTCCTCAAAATTCTGCCGGCCGCCGGTGCCGGTTTCCCGCGTGCTCTCTTCATTACTCATAGCGGTCTCACTTAGGCATGATGCCGTTTAATCAGCGCTGAACATGCGGTTCCTGCAGGGGGTAGCAGCCGTTGAGCGTGAGCTTGAGCGCTGCTTCGGAGAGGCTGTCGAGTGCCGCTGTGCGGCTGTAGCTCTTACGCCAGACCATGATGACCTTGCGGTTGGGGGCCGGACTCTTGAACGGAATGAAGTTGATCGGATGCGATTCATTCTGCGAGAGGTACGGGATGGCCGAGGACGGCAGAACCGTAATACCGAGACCCTGAGAAACCATATGGCAGATCGTCAGAAGGCTCGAGCCTTCAACGGTGCGCTGGAATTCCGTCGAGGTGCTGCCCATGTTCGAGGCGTTGGTGATCAGATTCGGGCAGACGCTCAGAATCTGGTCACGGAAGCAGTGACCGGCGCCGAGCAGGAGCATTCTCTGGTCCTTGAGTTCGGCCGGCGTGATGTAGTTGCGGTTCACCCAGGGGTGGTGAGCCGGCACGGCGACGACAAAGTCCTCCTGATAGAGGGTCTTCGTCATAAAGCCCGTTTCATGGATGGTGTCGGCCATGATGGCCACGTCAATGTCACCCTTTCTGAGCTGCGTGAGCAGTTCATTGGTGAAGCCTTCCCGCAGGTAAAGCGGCATCTTCGGGGCGATGAAATTCATTTCGCGCACCAGCGACGGGAGCAGGTACGGCGCGATGGTGTAAATCACACCGAGGCGCAGACCCCCGTTGAGCGTGTCCTGACCCTGACGGGCGAGCTCGACGAGCTGCTCGGTATCCTCCAGAATCTTCTGTGCCTGCAGCACGATCTGTTCACCCACGGGGGTGAGGGCGACATCCGTTGTACGGCGTTCAAAAATCACAACGCCGAGTTCTTCTTCGAGTTTTTTCACAGCCACAGAGAGAGAAGGCTGGCTCACGAAGCAGGTTTCTGCGGCGCGACCAAAATGGCGTTCGCGAGCGACCGCAATCACATATTTCAATTCGGTCAGTGTCATAGGTGTTTCCTCAAAAGTTCCAATAAACCGTTCAATCAGGCAGACAGCAGGCGACTCTGGTTGACAAACCAGTGAGCAGCGTGCCTGAGCGCGCTTTCCTTATCCTGTGCGAGCCACTTCCCGGCGACATCCGCCGCCGCTCTGAGAAGCAGTTCATCACGCTCGAGATCCGCAAACCGTAAAAAGGGCATGCCGGACTGCCGTTCTCCCAGGAATTCGCCCGGACCGCGCAGCTGCAGGTCCCGGCGAGCAATTTCAAATCCGTCCGTGGATTCACGGATAATCTTCAGACGCTCCTTGGCCGTCTCCGAGAGCTCTTCACCGAAGAGCAGCACACAGCTGCTCGCCTTGGCGCCGCGGCCGACACGACCGCGAAGCTGATGCAGCTGCGAGAGACCGAAGCGCTCCGCATGTTCGATCACCATCAGGGAGGCGTTGGGTACATCAACCCCCACCTCAATGACGGTGGTGGCAACCAGAATATCAATTCTGCCGGCGGCAAACTCCGACATCACCTGATCCTTCTGCTCACCGGGCATCTGTCCGTGCACGAGACCGATACGGCATTCGGGCAGGGCGCGGGCGAGTTCCTCATAGCGCAGTGTTGCCGGCGTGAGGTCAAGCGCATCGCTTTCCTCAACGAGCGGACAGACCCAGTAGGCCTGAGCGCCGGAGGCAATCGCGTGCGAGAGCGCTGTAAAGACCTCCTCCTTGCGCGAGGCACGAACCAGCTTCGTGATGATGGGGGTGCGACCGGGCGGGAGCTCGTTAATCACACTCACATCAAGGTCCGCCAGATAGCTCATCGCCAGCGTGCGCGGAATCGGCGTTGCCGAGAGCATCAGAAGGTGCGCCGACAGACCGGCGTCATTGGCACTTCTGAGCGCCAGACGCTGTTCGACCCCGAAACGGTGCTGCTCATCGATGATGGCCAGACCGAGGTGCGCAAACCTGACGCCCTCCTGAATGAGCGCATGCGTACCGATGACGAAGCTCGCGCTGCCTGCGCTGATGGCCTCAAGTGCTTCAGCACGCTCGCGTGCCTTCATTTTTCCGGCAAGCCAGAGCACAGTGACACCGAGCGGTTCGAGCCAGGCTTTGAGCTTGCTGAAGTGCTGTTCGGCAAGAATTTCCGTCGGCGCCATCAGCGCCACCTGAAAACCGGCATCGATCGCGGTGAGTGCCGCCATGGCGGCCACCACCGTTTTGCCCGAGCCCACATCGCCCTGCACGAGCCGGTGCATCGGGCGGGTGAGTTTGAGGTCACTGCGGATCTCTGCGATCACACGCTCCTGCGCGCCGGTGAGTTTAAAGGGCAGCGCTTTGAGAAACGCGTCGCAAAGAGCCGCCCCGTCTGTACCGATCACCGGTGCCTGCTGACTCATCATCGTTTCACGTGACGTGCGAAGCAGGATCTGCTGGGCGAGCAGCTCATCAAAAATCAGACGGCGCCAGTAGGGCGAAGTGCGCTCCTGCAGTCCCGCCGTATCCGCATTGGGCGGCGGATGATGAATGTATTCGAGCGACTGTCTGAAGCCGGGCAGACCGAGCGGTTCGGTAAAGTGCACCGGGACCGGATCACTCAGATCCAGGTCAAGCATGGCACGGTCAATACGCTTTCTCAGCCAGGTCTGCTGAATATTTTCACCCGCAGGATAAACCGGTGTCAGCGCCTGCGAGAGGGTGCCGCCCGCGTTGAATTTCATCTTGGGATGAAACATCACAAGCGGACCGCCACGGCCGGGGCGGGCTTCGCCGAAAAACCGTATGAGCTTGCCTCTGACGAGCATCTTCTCGAGCGAAGGGTAAAAGTGCAGATACCGCAGCTCAAGCCTGCCGGTATCGTCATGCACATTCGCCACGAGCTGGGAGCGCGACCCCCAGCCGGTTTTCTGTACACCGTCGACCATCGCCTCCACAAGCGCCGGTTCTCCGGGCTCGAGCTGGGCTATGGGGGTGATTTTCGTCTCATCCTCATAGCGCAGGGGCAGATGTAAAACATAGTCCCAGCTCTCGACCAGACCGATTCTGGCGAGCCGCTCACTGAGCGGCGCGAGTTTCTCGCCTTTGGCCGGTCGCTTGCCGGCCGGCTGACTCTCCGAGCTCATTACTGTCCTTTTTTGCCGCTACAGCACACCTGCTGTATCAGGGCAGAGCCACAACGGCATCAATTTCCACAAGCGCGCCTTTGGGCAGCTGGGCCACAGCAAAGCAGGTGCGTGCGGGGAAGGGAGCGCTGAAGACCTCGGACATCACCTGATTAACGACAGGGAAGTCGGCCATATCGGTAATGAGCACGGAGCACTTCACAGTGTGGCTCATGTCGGTACCGGCCGCCTTGCAGAGCACGGCGAGGTTGGCAAAAGCGCGGCGCGCCTGTGCCTCAACGCCTTCTTCGAGCTGAGCGGTGGCAGGGTTCAGACCGATCTGACCGGCCGGGTAAAAAGTGTCGCCATGAACGATGCCCTGACTGTAGGGACCGATGGGGGCGGGGGCGTCAGCAGTGTTGATGACTTTCATAAATATTTCCGGTGAAGTTCGTTACAGGGTGCCCCGTTACGCCGGCTCAGTGTCCGGGCGGTTCGGAGCTGAAACGGTAAGCACAGCCCTGTGCTTACGGATACAGGGTTTTCGCCCTGCAGAGCACTCGCTGCGCGGACAGACTGAGCGCTCATGTTGCATGGGTCTATTCTATCGGATTTTTGGGATTGATAGGCGTTATTTGAATTGTGGAGATAAATATTTTCAATTAACAGGCGGTTACGTGAAATTTGCGATCGGAAGAGGAAATTTTTACGTAGTTATACGTATGTCAAAAATGTATCACGCCGCGGGAAAAAGTCAGTAGAAAGCGACTGAATCAGGGCTTACCACTACCTATAAATGGGTATGTAAAGATTTGACAGTTTCACCGATTCAGCGGGGAAATCTTCAAAACAGGACATGGTCAGGGGTTGCAGGGGAAATAAAAAAATCTGCTTTTCTATGCGAAAAACACTATAAAGTTCTTATATATCAACAATATAATTTAGTCTATGCCGGATATTAGGGTTTTCCCTAATATCTCTCAATAGGTAGTCATTTTAAACTTTGCGAAGATTAGTAAGTTATATCTAAGTCAGGTGGAAGGATTGTACTAGTTATGCATCCCTGACAAATTACGTATAAATACGTATATAAAAAGGGTTGCAGATTGTAAAGCTCCATGTTTTTCTTGACCTAAACAAAGAAACAGTCAAGAAACCTCAGGGGGTATATCAGAAACTGCTATAAAAGCGCCAAGACACCAGTTGACCTAGGCTGATTTGCTAATGCCGGAGTGATGAATCAATCTGTCAGACATCTCTCCGGTCGGGTTCCCTCAGAGAACTCAACAAATGAACTCAAGGGCAATGGAAGCAGAGTTTATTCAGAAACTCAATGAAGATTTGACCCCGCATCCCGGTACCCCGCACAGTCAGATGGCGGACCCGGCTGCTAAGTCTTTAAATCTAGGAGACCTTAGGAAATGAAAATCATCTACACCGACGTGCTCGTGATCGGTGGCGGTCTTGCCGGTTTGCGTATGGCCGTTGCTGCCAAGCGCCGTGGGCACGACTCGATCGTCCTGTCGCTCGTTCCGCCGAAGCGCAGCCACTCCAAGGCTGCCCAGGGTGGTATGCAAGCCTCTCTTGGTAACGTCATCAAGGGTATGGGCGACAACGAAGACATCCACTTCGGCGACACCGTGCGCGGCTCTGACTGGGGTGCTGACCAGGAAGTCGTGCGTATGTTCGTCAACACCTCCCCGAAGGCAGTGCGTGAACTCGCCGCCTGGGGTGTGCCCTGGAGCCGTATCACCCCGGGTGATCGCCAGGTCATTATCAATGGCGAAAAGGTCACGATTACCGAACGTAAAGAAGCTGCCGGCCTTGTGGCCCAGCGTGACTTCGGTGGCACGAAGAAGTGGCGTACCTGCTACGTTTCCGACTGTACGGGCCACGCAATGCTCAATGCGGTTTCCGACCGTATCATTGCTGAACAGGTGCCTGTGATCGAACGTGTTGAAGCCATGTCGCTCATTCACGACGGCAAGCGCTGCTACGGTGCTGTTGTCCGTGATCTGATCACCGGTGAACTGATGGCTTATGTCTCCAAGGCTACCGCTATCGCTACCGGTGGTGCCGGCCGTATCTACCGCGTCACGACCAACGCCGTGATCTGCGAAGGTATCGGTTACGACCTCGCTCTGAACACCGGCGTTGCCGCTCTGGGCAACATGGAAGCCATTCAGTTCCACCCGACCGGTATTTTCCCTGCCGGTATTCTCGTGACGGAAGGCTGCCGCGGTGACGGCGGTCTGCTGCGTGACGTTGACGGTCACCGTTTCATGCCTGATGTGGAACCTGAAAAGAAGGAACTGGCCTCCCGCGACGTGGTCTCCCGTCGTATGGAAGAACGCATTGCTCAGGGCAAGGGCGTCAAGAGCCGCTTTGGCGAACACATCTGGCTTGACATTACGCTTCTTGGTGAAAACCACATCAAGCACAAGCTGCGTGAAGTCTATGAAATCTGCCATTACTTCATGGGTGTTGACCCGACGAAGGAATGGATTCCTGTGCGTCCTGCCCAGCACTACACCATGGGTGGTATCCGTACGCTGCCCACCGGCGAAAGCCCCACGCTCAAGGGTCTGTTTGCTGCCGGTGAAGCTGCCTGCTGGGACATGCACGGCTTTAACCGCCTTGGCGGCAACTCCGTTGCTGAAACCGTCGTTGCCGGCATGATCGTCGGTGAATATATCGCCGACTTCTGCGACAAGGCCGAAAACGCCATCGATATTCCTGCCTCCATCGTTTACGACGCCGTGAACAAGGAAGCTGCCCGTATGAAGCACTTCACGTCCAACGGCGGCAGCGAAAACGCATACGAACTGCGTTCCCGCATGCAGGACATCATGACGACCAAGATCGGTATTTTCCGCAAGGGCAAGGATATGGAAAGCGCCGTTTCCGAGCTCGAAGATCTCTACAAGCGTTCTTTCAACGTTTGCGTCAAGGATGTGGTCGGCCCGAACCCCGAACTCATCTATGCATACCGCACTCAGTCCATGCTCCGCGTGGCTCTGTCTGTGGCCTGCGGTGCTCTTAACCGTCAGGAAAGCCGTGGTGCTCACTACCGTGAAGACTTCCCGGTCCGTAATGACGTGGATTGGCTCAGCCGTACGCTCGCTACCTGGAAGGAAGGCGACACCCTGCCGACGCTCAGCTATCAGAAGCTCGACATCAGCAAGATGGAACTGCCCCCGGGATTCCGCGGCTACGGTGTCAAGAACTACATCGAAAATCCGGAATCTGCCAAGCGTCAGGCTGAAGTGGATGCTATCCGCGCCAAGATGGAAGCTGAAGGCAAGGACCGCTTCGAAATTCAGGAAGCCCTTATGCCGTACCAGCACCTCCTGCCTGCTCGCCTCAAGGGCAAGAACGAACGTATCGATGAACCGCTGAAAGATTAATTTGGAGCTGATGCAAATGGCTGATACTCAAGAGAAGAAGCACCGCATGCTGAAGATTAGCATTCTGCGCTTCAATCCCCAGGATCCGGAAAGTGTTCCGCACATGCAGACGTATGAATTGGAAGAATCCGATTCCATGACGCTGTTCATTGCTTTGAACGAACTGCGTGACACGCAGGATCCCTCGTTGCAGTTTGACTTTGTTTGCCGTGCCGGCATCTGTGGCTCTTGCGCCATGATGATCAACGGCAAGCCCGGTCTCGCCTGCCGTACGCTGACCCGTGACCTCCCGTCCGAGTTCACGCTGGCCCCGCTGCCCGCGTTCGAACTGATCGGTGACCTCTCGGTCAACACCGGCAAGTGGATGCGTGACATGTCCGAACGCATGGAAACATGGGTTCACATGAAGGAAGAAGAAGTTGACCTTCGCAAGAAGGAAGCTCCGATGGACCCGCAGCTCGCCGAAGACATTTACGTTCTCGACCGCTGTGTGGAATGCGGCTGCTGTATCGCCGGTTGCGGTACGGTCCGTATCCGTCCGGACTTCATCGGCGGCGTCGGCATCAACAAGATCGCCCGCTTCCGTCTGGATCCGCGCGATACGCGTAACGACGCCGACTACTATGAAGTCGTCGGTGACGAATCCGGCGTGTTCGGCTGCATGTCGCTGCTCGCCTGCCACGACTTCTGCCCGAAGGATCTTCCTCTGAAGACCCAGATCGCATTTATCCGCCGCAAGATGGCTGAACAGGGTATGCGCGGGTACGACAAGGTTTTGCCGTCCCAGAAAAAAGCTATTCCCATCAAGCCCGTTCGGCAGTAATATAATGTAACTAGACTGTTTTGGTTACCTCGCCCCTTTAGAGGTAGCCAAAACAGATTATCTCCCTAAGAGTCCAGGACCAAACTCGTACTCTTAGAACCAGGCTGCGGGCAGGGTTGCCTGCACCAACATCTTATTTATGAGGAGCATAAATATGTCCCGTATTGAAAGCGACTTCCTTGGCGAACTCGAGATCCCTGATGATGTTTACTATGGCGTGCAGACCATGCGCGGCAAGCACAATTTCCACATCACGGAAATGCCGATGTCCCAGGAACCGTTCTTCCCCATCGCTTTCGGCTATGTGAAGAAGGCCGCTGCGAAGGCTAACAAGGAACTCGGCTGCATCCCTGCTGACGTCGCTGATGCGCTTATGTGGGCATGTGACCAGCTCATCGCTGGCAAGTACAATGATCAGTTCGTCACCGACTGGCTCCAGGGTGGTGCCGGTACGTCCACGAACATGAACGTCAACGAAGTGATCTGCAACCTCGCTTGCGAACACCTCGGTCTGGCCAAGGGCGACAAGAAGGTTTCTCCGAACGACCACGCCAACTTCGGCCAGTCCACGAACGACACCTATCCGACCGCTCTGCATCTGTCCCTGCTGCTTCGCTCCAACGAACTCCTGAAGACGGTTGAAGCTCTCGTCGGCTCCTTCTACAAGAAGGCTGAAGAAACGAAGAACGTTCTCAAGATGGGCCGTACCCACCTGCAGGACGCCGTCCCGATGTCCTTCGGCCAGGAATTCCATGGCTGGGGCAAGACCATCGAAGACGAAGTCAAGGTGATCAAGGAAGCTCAGGAACACCTCAAGGTTGTTAACCTCGGTGCCACCGCTATCGGTACCACGGTTACCGCTCACCCCGATTATCCCGCTCTTGCTGTCAAGTACCTCGCTGAATTCACGGGTATTGACTTCAAGAACAGCTGCGACCTGATCGCTGCAACGAGCGACTGCGGCTCCTATGTTGCCCTCTCGTCCGCCTGCAAGAGCCTCGCTGTCAAGCTCACGAAGGTCTGCAACGACCTGCGTCTGCTGGCCTCCGGCCCGCGTACCGGCTTGTCCGAACTCGTTCTGCCGCAGCTCCAGCCTGGCTCCTCGATCATGCCGGGCAAGGTCAACCCCGTTATCCCGGAAGTGACCAATCAGGCCTCCTTCCTCGCTATCGGTCTTGACACGACGGTGATGCTGGCTGCTTCCGCCGGTCAGCTCGAACTCAACGTCATGGAACCTGTGATTACGTTCGCCCTGTACCTCCAGATGAAGGTCCTCTCCAACGCTTGCACGGCACTGCGTGAAAAGTGTGTTGACGGCATCGTGGTGAACGCTGACCACTGCAAAGATCTCGTGATGGGTTCTCTCGGTATTGTGACGCTCCTGAAGCCGCACTTCGGTTACAAGCCCTGCGCCAACGTCGCTCGCGAAGGCTTCCTTACCGGCAAGTCCTTGCATCAGCTCGTTGTCGAAGAAAAGGGCATGATGACCCAGGCTGAATGGGACAAGACCTTTACCTATGAAAACCTCATCAATCCGAAGTTCGAAAAATAATTGAACAAGGATAGTCGGGAGCCGCACCCGTTGGGCGGCTCCTGATTGAGAAAATGACCGCCCACCCCTCTGACCAGTTGTCGTGGGCGGGATAACATACCAACCACAAAGAGGAATCAAAGGCTTCGGGCATTAAGCCTTTGACCAATGCTATGTCTATTACAATTCTTCTTCAATTTCTCGTCGTCCTCGTGGCGATTTTCCTCGGTGTTCGCTTGGGCGGCATTGGCATCGGCTATGTTGGCGGTGCTGGTGTGCTCGTGCTCGGTTTGATCTTCGGCATGGCCCCGGGTAATGTGCCCTGGGACGTGATCCTGATCATCGCCTCCGTGATCGCAGCCATTTCCGCCATGCAGCTCGCTGGTGGTTTGGATTACCTCGTTCAGATCGCTGAAGGCATCCTCCGTCGCAACCCCAAGCAGATTAACTACCTTGCTCCTGTTGTGACCTATGTGCTGACGCTTTTCGCCGGTACCGGTCATACCGCCTTCTCGATGATCCCTGTGATCGTTGAAGTGGCCAAGGAACAGCACATCCGTCCGTGCGTACCGCTTTCCATCGCTGTGGTGGCCTCTCAGATCGCCATTACCGCCTCGCCGGTTTCCGCCGCTGTGATCTACATGTCCGGCGTGCTCGAAAAGTTCGGCTGGAGCTATCCGCTTCTGCTCTGCATCTGGATTGCGACGACCTTCATCGGCTGCATGCTCACCGCTTTCATCATGACGTTGATCTCCAACATGGACCTCGACAGCGACCCCGTTTACAAGGATCGCCTTGCCAAGGGCCTTGTTAATCCTCCGACGCATGAACAGAAGAAGCTGCTCCCGCATGCCAAGCTCTCCGTTCTGATCTTCCTGCTCGGCATTCTCTGCGTGGTGTTCTACGCCTCCGCTATTTCGCCGGCTGTCGGCCTGATCGATCCGGTTATCGTCAAGCGTGACGCTGCCATCTGGTCGTTCATGTTCCTGATCGCTTCGCTCATTTCCGTCTTCTGCAAGATCGACCTGAGCAAGATCGGTTCGAGCTCTGTGTTCCAGTCCGGTATGATCGCCTGCATCTGCGTGTTCGGCGTGGCCTGGTTGGGTGACACGTTCGTTTCCGGCCATGCCGGTGAAATTAAGGAACTGGCTGCCGGTACCGTGAGCTCCACGCCTGCTCTTCTGGCTGTTGTGTTCTTCCTGGCTTCCATGCTCCTGTACTCTCAGGCTGCTACGGCCAAGGCCATTACCCCGGCTATCGTTGCCGCTCTGGGTATCACGGCTGCCAACCCCGGTGACAGCTACATGCTCGTGGCCAGCTTCGCTGCCGTGTCCGCTCTGTTCGTTCTGCCGACCTACCCGACGCTGTTGGGCGCTGTGCAGATGGACTACACGGGTACGACCCGTATCGGTAAGTGGGTCTTCAACCATGCCTTCTTCATTCCTGGCGCGTTGGCGATCGTTCTTTCCGTCGCTCTTGGTTTCCTGGCTACCAGCCTGTTCCACTAAGAGACCTGTATACGGGGGCGGTTCTTGCCCTTCCGGCCCTGTCAGCTAACTGGTTAAGCTAAAGCACTTGTGAGTGATCACGAGTGCTTTTGCCGTTTCTGGGCGTCGCTTTTCCTGCGCATACTCTCCCGGAAGCGCACACATCATGCCCGGCGTGCAACGACGCACGCCACTGCCTCTACGTTCAGAACGGTTTGACCTTCTGCAAAATTATTCCACCCGACAGATACGGTCTGACTCCCGGTAAATACAATGAATCAGCAGGGCAAGTGGAACATAAAGTTCGTTATAGTGTGATTGATGAATTCAATAATTCTCCGGTTAGTTTTTTCTGATAACAATTAACAAATATATATTTAAAAATAAGAAATAATAATTGTTTTTATAAAACCACATAAAAGTTGACAAACTGATAATTCATACGTAGACTTGCGGAATCCTCATAAAAATAGCAACTTTCACAGAGTTGTGATTAAGAGTATTCCAACTATGTCTGTTAAAAAATCCATAAATCTTCCCTCAAAAATCAAAAATAGTGAGCAGAAATTAATTAGTAGAATAGTAACTTTTGGTGCTATCACGGCTGCTATGACGGCGCAATCCGTCTTTGCCGGTTCGTTTCACGGGTCCGGTGTGGGCGGCCTTCTCTTTATGAGCGAAAACGTCCAGCCGGGAGAGCGAATTGGCGACGTCCCAGATATCACGACTATGCCCGGGGTCGGGACCGATACAAGTGCCGGCGTGGGTGCCCTGAGAGTTCTTATCGGTGAGAACAGTTACGCCTACGGCCTGGGGAATACAACCATCGGTGATTTCAACATCCAGTCCTCGGATCTGAAAGAGTTGACTGGAACTGATTCGGGACTCTATAAGAACGTCTTCAGTACCGTTATCGGTACCCTGAATTCGAATGAGTCATATGCCGATACCACCGCCGGGCATTCGGGAGAAGGCAATTTCATTGGCGGCACGGCCAACAAGGTAAGCGGCAGCAATGGTACTGTGGTGATCGGTGGAGGTAACACGGTAAAGGATGCTATTGTTCCCAGAGTCAACCTCAATGAAAATCCGATTATTGATTTCGTTAACAGAACTGTGAGCCCGGGGGATGCCCAGGACGAATTTATACGCGAGTATCAGGACCTGCAGTTGCCGGCCACCGTTGTTCTTGGCAACGGCAATGATCTGAAGAACGCTTACTTCTCTCAGATCACGGGTTCTGGCAATAAGCTCACCGGTGATGAGACTGCGTCGGACCCGATGATGTCTATTATGGTCAGCGGCAACAGAAACGAGATTGAAAAGTCCGGGAATGCTCTGATTTCAGGTAACCGCAATATTGTTAAAGACTCTGTAGCCGCGATGGTTTCCGGCAATGACAATACAGTGGCCGACAGCCGCCTGAGCATTGTGGTCGGTAATGACCGCAAGGTTAACGGTGCTGTGAATACGGTCATTCTGGGTAACAACACAACTGATACTGAAGAGGTCACCGCCGACAATGCGGTACTTCTCGGGACGAATGCCGGCGTGACAGTGGATGGCGGTGTGGCCATCGGTGCAAAAAGTCTGGCGGATACAGCCGCTGGTGTTCAGGGCTGGAATGCCAAAGGCGAAACCAGCGACGCGAGCTCCTGGAAATCCACTGGCTCGGCAGTCTCGATCGGCAACACCTCAGAAGGCATTACCCGCCAGCTCACAGGTGTTGCTGCCGGCTCGAAGGACACAGACGCTGTGAATGTGGCTCAGCTCAAAGCGGTTTATGACTCCATGAGCAGTTCTCTTGAGAATGCCGGGACGACACTGTCTGTTAACGGCGGCACGAAAGATAATATTCAGGGAACGGAGCCCAAAAACCTGGTGATCACCCGGACTGACAGTCATTACGATGTAAGCCTGGCCGACAACATCAAACTCGGCAACACGGATAACTGGGTCTCGCTCAACGGTCCGGAAGCCACGCTCAGTCTTGGTTCAGGTGACAGAACAATCCGCCTGGACGCCAGGAGCAGTTCTGCCGCTATCGGCAGCGTTCAGATTAACGGTACCGGCGGCACTATTGACGGCCTTTCCAACAAAACCTGGAATCCTGATAGCTTTACTTCGGGACGTGCGGCAACAGAAGATCAGCTCTCGCAGGTCACTCAGGTTCAGAACAACCGCTACAGCCAGCTGCAGCGCGATATTGCCGAGCTCGATGACAATATCCGCGATACCGGGGCGGCATCTGCAGCCCTGGCCGGTCTGAAACCCATCCAGTACGATCCGCAGCAGCCCACGCAGATGATGGCGGCGGTGGGTGCCTACCGCGGCAGTTATGCGCTTTCAGTCGGTGCCGCCCACTACACGAGTGAGCGTCTGATGTGGCATGCGGGTGTTGCACTCAATGAGCATCCGATGTTCAATGTCGGGGTGACGTTCAAGTTCGGCGGCAGCAAAAAGCCGGAATACAGCAATATCCCTGAGCGCTATCAGGCCGGTCCTATCAGTGCCTCCTACGTGATGCAGAAGGAAATTGACAGCGGTCTGGCTCGTGAGAATACGGAACTCCGGAAGGAGCTTGCAGCGGTAAGTGCAAAGCTTGAAGCCATCACGGCTGAATTCTACGAATTCAAAAAGCAGATCACCGGAAAGAACTGACGTCAGGCTCTGAAACTGAAGAAAAGCGGCTGCTCTGCAGCCGCTTGCCGTTTATGCGGAAAAGCCTGTGCAACAGCCACCGGCCTGACAAATCGGACCGGTATTCAAGCAGAGGTATGAGGGGAGAGGCAAAGAGAAGTTTAGTGGTGCCGGGAACGGGGGTCGAACCCGTACGCCGTTTTACAATGGCGGCGGATTTTAAGTCCGCTACGTCTACCAGTTCCGTCATCCCGGCAGCGTCACTAAAGCCGTTATAGAAAAAAAGGAACTTGAACGTCAAGTTCCTTTTCTCTGAATTCTGGAGCGGGAAACGAGTCTCGAACTCGCGACCTCAACCTTGGCAAGGTT
>ERZ838399.784-NODE-784-length-35624-cov-7.716663_pt1 | contig 35624 bp, 27 predicted proteins | sample MGYA00519683_ERZ838399 | MGnify/ENA primary metagenome ERZ838399 (study PRJEB31850, sample SAMEA3708833) | human gut metagenome | biome: human gut; feature: human-associated habitat; material: faeces | place: China | collected 2014 ...
CCACCACCCTGTACATTCTGGTCATCACCACCATCAACTCCTTCCAGTGCTTTGCGCTGATCCAGCTGTTGACTTCCGGCGGCCCCAACCACAGCACCGACACCATTATGTACTACATCTACTACACCGCCTTCAAGCTGTACCGCTACGGCTACGGCAATGCCATGGGCGTTGTGCTGGCGGTCATCATCGCCATCCTGTCGGCTGTCCAGTTCAAGCTGGGCAACCAGGATAATTAAGGGAGGTGCCGAGCAATGAGTGCAACTGCTGCAACCAAAAAGCAAAAACCGCTGAAACGTCATCCCAGCAAGCTCAAGCAGGCAAGTGCCTACACGATCCTGGCCATCATCCTCATCAGCATCGTGGCTGTGCTGTTCGCGTTCCCGCTGTACTGGATCATCACCGGCTCCTTCAAGACCGGTGCCGCCATTAACGCCACTACCCCGGAGTGGTGGCCCAGCCAGTGGGTGCTGACCAACTACCAGAAGCTGTTTGCCGGCAAGAGTGCCCCGCTGTGGCAGCTGGCCGTGCCCTTCGGCAGCAAGTTCAGCGCCGACGGCGAGCCCATCTACTTCTCGGTGGGCCCCATGGCACCCGCTGCCATCCGCTGGATGATCAATACCGTGTTCATGGCCGTCATGTCCATGATCTTCACCTGCATCACCGCTGCCATGGCCGGTTATGCGCTGGCCAAGAAGCGCTTTGTGGGCCGCAAGCTGCTGTTCACCCTCATCGTGTGCGCCATGGCTCTGCCCAAGCAGGTCATCCTGATCCCCCTGCTGCGTGAGATGAGCAGCCTGCAGCTGTACAACACGATCTGGGCGGTCATCTTCCCGATCGTGGGCTGGCCGTTCGGCATCTTCCTGATGAAGCAGTTCAGCGAGGGTATCCCCGGCGAGATGCTCGAGGCTGCCCGCATTGACGGCGCCAGCGAGCTTACGACCTTTACCCGCATCGCGCTGCCCATCATCAAGCCGGGCATCGGTGCGCTGGCAATCTTCACCTTCATCAACTCATGGAACGACTACTTCATGCAGCTGATCATGCTGTCCAGCACCAGCAAGCTGACGATCTCTCTGGGCATTGCCAAGCTGCAGGCCGAGAACTCGACCGACTACGGTCTGATCATGGCCGGTGCCGCGCTGGCTGCCGTGCCCATCATCATCGTGTTTCTGGCGTTCCAGAAGTATTTCACCAAGGGCATCACGATGGGTGCTGTTAAGGGCTAAAAAAGCCTTCCCCCTTGGGGGGAAGGTGTCTGTGGCCCCGACCACAGACGGATGAGGGGCAGCCAAGCCCCGAAGCGCGATGCGGTAACCGCAAGAGAGGCACACCTCATTCCGACCACCGCAGTCATTCCATTAAAACTCCGTAGGGGCGGGGTTCTACTCCGCCCGTAAATGTTCCCGCAGCCATAAACGGGTACGGGCGCAGCAGAGCCGCGCCCCTACATTCATTTTAAAATCCATACCAAGTTACGAATAGGGAGTGTTTGTATAATGAAAGACATCAACAAATACCGCGGCATTATCCCCGCATTTTATGCCTGCTATGCACTGGACGGCTCGATCTCGATCGAGGGCGTCAAGGCGCTGACCCGCCACCTGATCGCCAAGGGCGTCAAGGGCGTCTATGTCGGCGGTTCCTCCGGCGAGTGCATCTACCAGCACCCTGATGAGCGCAAGGCCGTGCTGGAGGCCGTCATGAGCGAGGCCAAGGGCAAGATCACCGTCATTGCGCATGTCGCGTGCAACAACACGGCGGACTCGGTCGAGCTGGCCGCCCACGCCGAAAAGTGCGGCGTAGACGCGATCGCCGCCATCCCGCCGATCTACTTCCACCTGCCGAACTACGCCATTGCCGACTACTGGAACGCGATGAGCGCCGCCGCCCCCAACACCGAGTTCGTCATCTACAACATTCCGCAGCTGGCCGGTACCGCCCTGACGATGCCCCTGCTGAACGAGATGCTCAAGAACCCCAACGTCATCGCGGTCAAGAACTCCTCGATGCCCACGCAGGACATCCAGCTGTTCAAGGACGCCGGCATCGCCGCCCGCGGCGAGGATGGCTTTGCCGTCTTTAACGGTCCCGATGAGCAGTTTGTCTCGGGCCGCGCCATGGGTGCCGACGGCGGCATCGGCGGCACCTACGCCGTCATGCCGGAGCTGTTCATCCGGATGAACGAGCTGGTCGAGCAGGGCGATCTGCCCGCAGCCCGCGCCATCCAGTACAAGGCTGACCGCATCATCTACAAGATGTGCGAGGCCCACGGCAACCTGTACGCCGTGCAGAAGGAGATCCTGCGCCGCATGTACGGTCTGGAGCTGGGCGGCGTGCGCGCCCCGCTGCCGAACCTTATCCCCGAGGACGAGGCCGTTGTGGCCGAGGCGCAGCGTATGATCGAGGCTGCCGTTGCAGAGCTGTAAAGGAGTGCGGGATGCTCGTAGATTCGTTTGATTACATTGCCTGCTACAAGGGGCTGCACCCCAATCTGGACACGGCCATCGACTGGCTGAACAGCCACACGCTGGACGCGCTGGAAAATGGCAAGACCATCATTGACGGCGAAAAAGTCTTTGTCAATGTGATGGACGCCGACCTGCGCGATGCCGAGGGCGCAGCCTTTGAGTACCACCGCCGCTACGCTGATCTGCAGATCGACCTTTCCGGCAGCGAGCACTGGGGCTGGGCGTCCGAGGGCAAGCCCGAGGGCGAGTTCAGCACCGAGAGCGATGTGGGCTTTGCGTCCGGGCCGGAGCATGCGGGCGGCGAGCTGGGAGAGGGGCGGTTTGTCATTTTCTTCCCTGGTGAGCTGCACAAGCCCAGCTGCAAAAGCGAAGGCTGCGACCATGTGAGAAAAGCCGTGGTCAAAATTTTGATGAAATAAGGAAAGCCCCATGCCTTCCCCCCATGGGGGAAGGCTTTTTGCGTATGGAAAGGAGTTACCACCATGACCCACGAACAAATTTTCAACCAAATCAAGGGCGGTCTTATCGTGTCCTGTCAGGCGCTGGAGCATGAGCCGCTGTACACGAAGGAGGGCGGCGTTATGCCGCTGATGGCAAAGGCCGCCGCCCAGTCCGGCGCGGTGGGCATCCGCGCCAACACCGTGCGTGACATCACCCAGATCAAGGCGGTCGTTGACCTGCCGGTCATCGGCATTATCAAAAAGGATTACCCCGGCACGCCGATGTACATCACCGTCACGATGAAGGAGGTCGATGAGCTGGTTGCCTGCGGCGTGGATATTCTGGCCGTGCAGGGCACCGGTGCATTGCGCCCGGACGGGCAGACGAGCGCGGACTTTATCCGCGCCATCAAGGAAAAATACCCTGACCAGCTTGTCATGGCCGACTGCGACAACATCGAGAACGCCATGGCGTGCGCGGCGGCCGGTGCAGATTTCATCGGCACGACGATGCGCGGCTACACGCCGGAGACGAAGGGCATTGATGATGTGGACTTCGGCTTCATTGCGCAGCTGGCGCGGGAGTGCCCGGCCAAGGTCATCGCCGAAGGCCACATCCACACGCCGGAGCAGGCCGTGCAGGCGCTCTACGCCGGTGCGTTTGCGCTGGTCGTGGGCGGTGCGATCACCCGCCCGGCCGAGATCACGGCCCGCTACACCGCCGCCATCAAAAACCACAAATAAGCAGGTGCGCTATGAGTACAATCTATCTGGGCGTTGACATCGGCGGCACGGCGGTCAAGCTGGGCCTTGTCGATGAGACCGGCGGCGTGCTGCGCCGCGCCGAGCGCAGTGTCAGCTTTGACGGCTACAGAACGCCGATCCTTGACACGGTGCAGCGTGCGATCCGTGATTTTCTGGCCAAGGACGCACCGAAGATTGCGGGCATCGGCGTGTCCGCCACCGGGCAGATCGACAGCCGCCGCGGCGTGGTCGCGGGGACCTGCGGCAATTTCCCGGGGTGGATCGGCGTTGATATAAAGGGCACGCTGGAGCGTGCCTTCGGCCTGCCGGTGACGGTGGCCAACGATGCCAACTGTATGCTGCTGGGCGAGGTATGGGCCGGTGCGGCCAGAGGGTACACCGATGTTGTCGGCGTGACGCTGGGCACGGGTGTCGGCGGGGGAATCCTGACCGGCGGCCGTCTGCTGGAGGGTGCACGGGGCCTTGGCGGTGAGCTGGGGCATTTCCGGCTGCACGCGCTGGACGGCGTGGCCTGCACCTGCGGTGCCATCGGCTGCTATGAGCGGTACGCCGCCACGACCGCGCTGGTGCGCGATGCGCAGCGGATGGGGCTGGACGCCCCGGACGGCCGCGCGATTTTTGAGGCGGCTGCCGCCGGTGACGCCCGCACACAGACTGTGCTGAACCACTGGATCAACGAGATCGCACAGGGCCTTGCCGGGCTGGTGCATATCTTCAACCCGCAGCTGATTTTGATCGGCGGCGGCGTCAGCGCGCAGCAGGCGCTGCTGATCGACCCGCTGGCTGAAAAAGTACGCGCCAGCGTTATGCCCGCCTTTGCCGAGGGGCTGGAGGTCAAGGCCGCTACCCTGCACAATGACGCCGGTCTGGTCGGTGCGGTGTATTATTTTAGGGAGATGCACGAAAGATAAAAAGAGCGCCTTCCCACTAGGGGGAAGCCTTAACAAACAGTAAACCCCCGACTGCCTGTTTTACAAGCGGTCGGGGGTTTGTTATGGCATTAGGAAATAGCTTTGGCTGCGCGGGAATCAGGCAAACGGATTCTCGGTGGGATAGGGCAGGCTCTTGGGCTGGTTGTAGGCAATGTCCGCGACGCCGAAGAACTTCAGCACCTCAAACAGGGTCTTGCCATAGTGGCCGAAGGCAACCGCGCCGTGGTGCGGGTAGCGCTTCTGGATGAGCACATGGCGGTAGAAACGGCCCATCTCGGGGATCGCAAAGATGGCGATGCCGCCGAAGGACCGGGTGGCCACGGGCAGGATCTCGCCCTCGGCGATGTAGGCGCGGAGCTGACCCTCGCTGTCGCACTGCAGGCGGTAGAAGGTGATGTCAGAGGGGGCAATGTCGCCCTCAAGGGTGCCGCGGGTGAAGTCGGGATCGCTGCCGACCGGCTCCAGCAGGCGGTGCTGGATCAGCTGGTACTTGACGGCGCGGTCACCGCACATCTTGCAGGCGGGGGTGTTGCCGCAGTGGAAGCCCATGAAGGTGTCGGTCAGCTTATAGTCAAACTTGCCGCTGATGTCCTCGTCATAGATGTACTTCGGCACGCTGTTGTTGATGTCCAGCAGGGTGACGGTGTCACCGGAGGCGCAGATGCCGATGTACTCGGACAGAGCGCCGTAGATATCGACCTCGCAGGAGACGGGGATGCCGCGGCTGGCAAGGCGGGAGTTGACATAGCAGGGCTCAAAGCCGAACTGAGAGGGGAAGGCGGGCCAGCACTTGTCGGCAAAGGCAACATACTTTTTGCTGCCCTTGTGGTTCTCGGCCCAGTCGAGCAGGGTCAGCTCAAACTGCGCCATGCGGGCCAGCAGGTCGGGGTAGTAATGGCCCTCGCCCATCTCGGCGGCCATGTCCTTGCAGACCTCCTCGATGCGGGGGTCGTTGGCATGCTCTTTGTAGGAGACGAGCAGGTCCAGCTCGGAGTTTTCCTCGATCTCAACACCCAGCTCATACAGGCCCTTGATGGGGGCGTTGCAGGCAAAGAAGTCCTGCGGGCGGGGGCCGAAGGTGATGATCTTCAGGTCGCGGACGCCCAGAATGGTGCGGGCGATGGGGACGAACTCGGCCATCTTGTCGGCGATCTCCTCGGCGGTGCCGACAGGATACTCGGGGATATAGCCCTTGAGGTGGCGCATACCGAGGTTGTAGGAGCAGTTCAGCATACCGCAGTAGGCATCGCCGCGGCCGTTGATCATGTCGCCGTCACCCTCGGCGGCGGCCACGAACATGCAGGGGCCGTCGAAGAACTTGGCGATCAGGGTCTCGGGGGTCTCGGGGCCGAAGTTGCCCAAAAAGACGGTCAGCGCGTTGCAGCCGGCCTCGGTCACCTCGGCAACGGCCTTCTGCATGTCGTGCTCGTTTTCCACGGTGGTCTTGCACTCGTAGAGGGCAACGCCCTTGGTCTGGCAGGCGGCCGCAATGGCAGCGCGGCGCTTTTCGCTCAGTGCGATAGGAAAGCAGTCACGGCTGACGGCGATAATGCCGAGCTTGACCTCAGGAATGTTGGTGGATTTCATGGTGGTTTCCTCCGTTTTCTATAAGGTTTGCAGTGATCAGATGTGGATGTTCTCGCCCGTCAGGCCGATGTACGCCCCGGCTTTGGCCTCGGTGCTTTCGGCGTGGGCGAGCAGCCACTTGTTGCAGGCCCACAGCAGCGGGTCATCGCCGCCGTTGTTCTGGATGTCCGGCTTGGCGGTGTTTGTGCCCTTGGGCAGTGCGACCAGCACGCGGAAGCCCTTGTCGGCATCGACATGGCAGGGCGCGTAGTGCAGTGTCGTGGCGTAGACCTCGACCAGCGTGCCGGCCGGGGCGCGGAAGGCTTTGACCTTGGCGGTGTCCAGCTTGCCGTTTTCAATCTCGTCCTGCTTGGCCAGCAGCAGAATGAAATCCTCGGTGCCGAGGTTGAATTCGCTGTCGCGGTGATATTCCAGACAGTTGAGCGCGGTGTTGTGGCCGTTGCACCAGCCCAGCTGGCAGGGCATGCCGCCGAACAGATGCTCCGACACCTCCACGGCGGCGGGCAGCTCCTGCAGGCGCTCGTCCTCTGGGACATAATCCGTTGCGGCGGGCAGCGGGGTGGAAGCCAGCGCGGCCAGAATCTCGGCCTTGGCGGCCTCCAGACCGGTCACAACACGGCCGTAGGGCTTGAATTCCGGGTCATTTACCGAATAAATCTTCATTGCAGTGCCTCCATTGCGGCGTAGGACGCCTTCAGTGCGGGATAAAGCGTATGCCACAGGGCATAGCGCGCGTTGTATTTCTCTACGATTGCGGGGTCAGGCTCGGTCGTGCTTTTGGCGTGTACCAGTGCATCGGCACAGGCCTGCACGCTGGGATACGCCCCGCAGGCAACGGCCGCCAGCATCGCGCCGCCGTAGCCGGGGCCCTGCTCGGTCTGGGGCAGCGTCAGGGGGATGCCCAGCACATTGGCCAGAATTTCGCGCCAGAGCGGGCTTTTGGCACCGCCGCCGCAGAGGGTGCTGGCGGCGATCTCAACGCCCTGCGCGCGGGCAATCTCAACACAGTCGCGGATCGCAAAGGCCACGCCCTCCAGCACGGCCTGTGTCAGGGCGGCGCGCGGGGTGTCCATCCGCAGGCCGAGGAAGGCGCCGCGGGCGGCGGGGTCGTTGTGGGGGCTGCGCTCACCCATCAGGTAGGGCAGGAAATAGACATCATTCGCGCCCAGCTTGTCGGGGGTGATGGGGGCCTGCTCGGCGGCAAAGTCCTGCGTGTGCAGGATCTCCTCATTCCACCACTTGTTGCAGCTTGCGGCGGAGAGGATGCAGCCCATCAGGTGGTAGCCGCCGTCCGCGTGGGCAAAGCTGTGCAGGGCGTTGTGGCTGTCAACGCCGAAGGTGTCGCTTGTGATAAAGACGGTGCCGGAGGTGCCCAGCGAGATATTGCACCTGCCGCCGCCCACCGCGCCGCAGCCGACTGCCGCAGCGGCGTTGTCGCCCGCGCCGGCGCAGACGATGACATCGGCCGGCAGACCGAGCATAGCGGCGGCCTCGGCGGTCAGGGTGCCGACAGGCTGCCAGCTCTCAAACAGCTTGGGCAGCTGCGCCTCACGCACGCCGCAGAGGTCCAGCATCTCGCGGCTCCAGCATTTATGCTCGACATCGAGCAGCAGCATGCCGGAGGCATCGGAGTAGTCGGTGCAGTGGACACCGGTCAGCCTGTAGTTGATGTAGTCCTTCGGCAGCATGATCTTCTCGATGCGGGCGAAGTTCTCCGGCTCGTTGTCGCGCAGCCAGAGCAGCTTGGGCGCGGTGAAGCCGGCAAACGCGATGTTGGCGGTGTAACGGCTCAGCTTATCCTTGCCGATCTCGTTGTTCAGGTAATCGACCTGCTTCTGGGTGCGGCCGTCATTCCACAGGATGCAGGGGCGGATGACCCTGTCGGCCTTATCCAGCACGACAAGGCCGTGCATCTGGCCGCCTGCGCCGATGCCCCTGACCAGAGAGGCATCAAAGCCCTGCAGCAGCGCGGGGATACCGTCACAGACGGCGTCCCACCAATCGGCAGGCTCCTGCTCGCTCCAGCCGGGGTGGGGGAACGCGATACCGTACTCACGGCTGACGATGTTGTCGATCCGGCCGGTCTCGTCCATCAGCAGCAGCTTGACGGCGGAGGTGCCCAGATCAATGCCGATGTAATACATAGCGGTTGCTCCTTCTTGGAAACAGAATTCCTTTTTAAGACTATTTTACCTGTTACCCCCTTGCACTGGCAAGAAAGAGTGTATAAAATAATAGACATAAGTTTGGATTTTGCGTCGAAAAGGAGTGCATACAATGCTGATCTACGAGGCCGAGCGCTCAGACCGGCGGGGGTATCTCTACTGCCAGCGTGACCACAATTTCAGTTTCCCCGCGCATCTGCACCACAGCTATGAATTTTTGACCGTGCAGGCCGGGACGCTGACCTGTACGCTGGAGACGGATACCTTTGAGATCCACCCCGGCGAGGCCCTGCTGGTGCTGCCGGACCAGATCCACAGCTACCACACAAACGGGGCCTCCCAAAGTGTGCTGTGGATATTTTCTGACGATTGGGTGCCGGAATTTTCGGCCCAGCTGGGGCAGCGGGCCTTTGCAAACCCGGTGTTCCGCATCGAGGCTGCGCCTCTGATGGAGCTGCTTTGGCAGGGAAACAACCGGTGCAAAAAGCTCGCGGGGCTGTACATGATCTGCGGTGCTGCGCTGGAGCAGTGCCCCCTGCGCCCGCGCCCCCAGCAGGATGCGGACGCCCATCTGTCGGCCCGCATCATCAACTATGTGCAGCAGAACTATACCGGCAGCCTGACGCTGGAGCAGATGGCGCGCGACCTTGGTTATAATTATACCTATCTGTCGGCGTATTTCAACCAGCGGCTGCACACCGGCTTTCAGGACTTTGTAAACCAGTACCGGGTCAGCCATGCGGCCATGCTGCTGCAGGGCAGCAGCATCCCGGTCACCCAAGTGGCGGAGCAATGCGGCTTTGGCACGATCCGCAGCTTCAACCGCGTATTTTTGAAGTCGTTGGGCATGTCGCCAAGCGCCTTCCGCCGGCAGAACCGATGAAAAAGGCCCTCCCCGGGTGGGGAGGGCCTTGGTGCTGCAGGCGGGTCACCGCTGCAGGTATTTTGCAAGGGTACGCAGGAGGGTGTCCGGCTCAAGCGGCTTGGTCAGATGCTCATTCATGCCGGACTCATAGGCGCGGCGGCGGTCCTCGGTAAAGGCGTTGGCCGTCATCGCAAAAATGGGGATCGCTGCGGCATCGGGCCGGTCAAGGGCGCGGATGGCGCGGGTCGCCTCGTAGCCGTCCAGCAGCGGCATCATGACATCCATCAAAATGGCATCGAAGGTGCCGGGGGCGGACGCGGCAAAAAGCGTTACCGCCTCCTGCCCGTTGCGGGCGGCGGTCGTGCGCAGACCGGCGTTTTGCAGCAGGAACTCGGCAATCTCAAGGTTCAGGTCGTTGTCCTCGGCCAGCAGGATATGCTTGCCCTGCAGCGCCGAAAGGTCGGCCGGTGCGCCGGGCAGCGGCTGCGGCGCCGCTGCGCGGTCGACCTCAAAGGGCAGCGTGATATAGAAGGTCGTGCCCTCGCCCTGACGGCTGGTGAAGTCGATGGTGCCGCCCATTGCATCAATAAGGCCTTTGGCAATCGGCATGCCCAGCCCTGTGCCGGCGTAGGTGGAGCGGGCATCCAGCAGCTCCTGCGTGAACGGCTCAAACAGATGCTTCTGGTATTCCTCACTCATGCCGATGCCGGTATCGGCGCAGGTAAAGCGAATCCATGCTTTCTCGCCCTCGCTGCGCAGCTCATGCAGGGTCAGGGTGATGCTGCCGTTGTCCGTATTGTACTTGATGGCGTTGGAGATGATGTTCATCACAAGCCGCTTTACATGCAGCGGGCTGCCGATAAGGTCGGGGTGGGGCAGCGTGATGTCCTCACAGCGGATGGTGATGCCGCGCTCGGCAGCCGGCTTTTCCAGCACATCGCATAGGCCGGTCAGCAGCGTGACCATATTGAAGGGGCGGTGCTCCAGCACGACCTCGCCGGACTCCAGCTTGCCCATGTCCAGCACCTCATTGACCAGCTCAAGCAGCAGGCCGGAGGCCTCCCAGATCTTTTCACGACATTCGGCCTGCTTGGTCATGTCGGTGCTGTAGTGGTTGCCGATCTCGATCATGCCGCGTATGCCGTTGATGGGGGTGCGGATGTCATGGCTCATCCGCTGCAAAAACTCGGTCTTGGCGATGTTGGCGGCCTCGGCCCGGTGGGCGGCCTGCTCGAGCGAGGCCTGATAGGCGTGCTCCTGCCGGGCTTTTTCCTCCTGATAGTTCTGCAGTGTGCGGTGGCGCACCAGCTCGATCATCAGCACGATGAGCAGATAAGCCACCGAGGTAAACATCAGGTTTTTGACGGTCGTGGTGTAGATCGTGCCCTCGGGCAGGTAGGCGTAGACATAGAAGTCGCGCCCCTGCGTGGTATAGCCGAAATATCCCCGGAAGTGTGTGTTGGAATCCCGCACATAGACCATCCGGTTAAAGCGGCCGTGCTCACGAAGAAGCCGCAGCGGCAGCACAGCATCGGGGGCAAGCCCGAGCAGGCTTGTGTCGTTGGAGGCGATGATCGAATCGCCGCTGACCACAGCAAGGGTGCCGTCGCCGGGGGTCGTAAAGCCCGCCAAAAGATGCTGGCAGTTGAGGTTATAGCTGTGTACATAGTCGGTCGGGGTGTGGTAGAACGCCGCCACGATGCCGTCTGCATCGGTCCGGGCTGCTGCGGCAAGGTCAAGGAAGGAGTCATCGTCACAGACCAGCCGGACGGAGTAGGTCTTTTTCGGGTGGTCGGCCACATCCAGCAGCGGCGCGGTGGCCAGCTCCTGCAGCAGCTGCTGCGGCAGCGCCCCCTCCTTGCTGTAGCACTGCACCACATTGCCGTCCCGGTCCAGCACAGCCACGCCGGTCAGGTAGTGGTTTTCCACACAGCCGGACAGCACCTCCGCCTCAACCGCAGCGGTGCCGGTCTGAATATCGCGCGCACACTGCTCACAGGCCTCGGCAATGCGCAGCAGGTTATTGGACTCGGAGGCCAGCAACAAGCTGGCGTAGTCAACGCACTGGTCCTTTATATAGTTCACGCGGCTGGCAAAATTCTGTTCGCCCTCAAAGTTGTCAGTCCGGATCGAATACAGGCCGACGACCAGCAGAAGCAGCAGGCCGATCACGATGGTCAGCGGGCGAAAGCCGGCCACGGTGCGGCGAGGTTTAGTCTGCATAGCCGTCTGCCTCCAGATATTTGTCGGGGTCCGCAAGGTAGCTTGCCAGAATGCTGCGGGTGGTGCCGTCGGTGCGCATCTGCTCCAGCGTGGCGGAAAGCGCCTGCGCAATGCCGCGGTCATCGCTGCGGGAAAAGGCAACGCCCAAACCAACGACCTCCAGCGGATCCTCCAGAATGCGGAACTCGGCGCCGTAGTCCGCCATATACTGCAGCAGCGAGATCTCGTGCGTGGCCACGGCATCGGCGTAGCCCTTGGCAAGGTGGCTGTAGATCAGCTCCTGCTTCTGCAGCGAGTGGAGCGCGCGTATCTCGGGGATGCGGGGGTCATTGCCATCAAGAAACAGGCTCTCGGGCTTGGTGGTGGCCTGCACGACCACCGTCTTGCCCGCCAGATCGGCAAGCGTCTGAATGTCGCTGTCCGGCATGACGGCTACGACCTGATGGCTGTACATATACGGCCCGGCCCAAGTGTATTCGTCCTCGCGGCCGTTCATCGAAAAGCTGCCCCAGATGCAGTCGATCGCACCGCTTTCAAGCAGCGCGTTTTTTTCAGTCCAGTTGATCGTGATATATTCGGGGCGGTAGCCCATGCGGCGGAACGCCTCGGCGGCCAGCTCTACATCAATGCCGGCGGGCTGGCCGTTACCGTTCACATAGTTAAAGGGCGGGTAGTTATCGCAGCCGACGGTGATGACCGGCAGGTCGGCGTTTGAGTCGGCGGTGTCTGCGGCACAGCCTGCCAGCAGCACGCCGGTAAGCCAGAGAGCCAGAAGCAGACAGAGAAGATGCTTGCGCGGTTGTTTCATAGGGCGGCCTCTCGTTCTGAAAGCTACTGTGTTATAAGACATACTATATAATTGTAGCACTGCAGTAAAACTGCGTCAAGGCCAAGGTTGTGCGATTCAACAAAAGCTTCGGCAGGCGCGGCCTTACCCGAGGTACTGTGTTAAAAACCGGACGGTGGTCTGCCGCAGGGCCTTGTCAAGGGCGGCGGCCGTGGCGGGGTCATCGCTGAGATAGTTGTGGTTGCCGGCCGCAAAGGGGTCCAGCACGACCTGACCGTCCGGCAGGCTCTGCACGGCGGCAATCGTTTCGGCTTGGGTGGTGCTGCTTAAAATGCCCTCGCTGCCGCTGTAGGTCAGCAGGGTGGGCAGGGCGCTTTCCCGCAGGGCGGCGTTCGGGTCAGAGGTGCGCATCTCGTCCATATAGGCCGCGCTCAGCTCGACCCCCCAAGCAGTAACGCTGCCGTTGGCCTCGGCCTCGGCGGCCATGGCCTCCACTGCGGAGAAATCGTCGATGTTTAAAAATTCAAGGCCGTTCAGCCCGGCACCGTTGGCGGGGCTCCAAAGCACGAGCGCGGCGATGCCGCCCTTTTGCTGCGGGTACAGGCTGGCCAGCCGCCCGCCCATGCTGTGGCCGACCAGCGCGGTCGGGCCGGTGCCGTAGGTGCTTTGCATGTACAGGATCGCACTTTCAACATCATCGGCCATGTGGGAAAGCGTATAGGCGGTGAACGGCTCCGTGCTGTCACCGCAGCCGGGGAAATCCAGCCGCACCGTGGCGATGCCCTGCGCGGCCAGATCCTGCGCCAGAGGGGCAAAGTGGCCGTCACCCGCGCGGCTGCCCGTAAAGCCGTGGCAAAGCACGGCCAGCGGCATATCCCCGCTGCGGGCCAGCTTGCCCGGCAGCTGCACCGTGGCGCAGATGGTGCCCCGCACGCCGGGGATGCTGACATCCTGCGCGGCAGGGGTGCGGCACAGCAGCGCCTGCGCCGCCGCAATGCAGAGCGCCAGCGCGGCAATGCAGCCGGTCAATACATAAAACGCGCGTTTCTTCGTTTGATTTTTCATGGGCGAGCACCTCCGTTTGCTCCTATTAAACCGTATGCGCACACAGATGTCAAGGGGGCTTTTGGGATACAAAATGCGAGGGCGGCCTGTGTTTGCGTATTTGTCGGACTTATGGTAAAATACAGGTAAAATTCTATAAGTGAGGAACTTTACCATGGGTATTGTTGTGATCGGCGCTGTTTTTGTGGATATTAAGGGGTATCCGCTGTCCACCTACATACCGGGTGGGCGCAACGCAGGCCGGGTCGAGCAGGTACATGGCGGCGTCTGCCGCAATGTAGCCGAGGATATTGCCAATGTGGAGCTGCGCCCCACCTTTGTCAGCCTTGTGGATGAAACCGGCTCCGGTCAGGATGTCATCGACAAGCTGGCCAGACACAAGGTCAATACCCGGTACATCCGGCGCGTGCCGGACGGCATGGGTACATGGCTGGCCGTGTTTGACAATGACGGCGATGTCTGCGCCGCTATCTCCAAGCGGCCCGACACCACGCCGCTGACCCGGCTGCTGCAGGAGCAGGGCGATGAGATCTTTGCGGACTGTGACGGCATCGCCATTGAGCTGGACCTTGAGAAGGAGACCGTCAAGCAGGTGCTGCACTTTGCCAAAAAGTACCGCAAAAAGGTCTATGCGGCGGTGTCCAACATGAGCATTGCGATGGAGCGCCGCGACTTTTTGCAGCAGATCGACTGCTTTGTCTGCAACCAGCAGGAGGCCGGGCTGATGTTCTCAGACAATTATGAGGAGCTGGACGCGGACGAGATGTGCCGCACGCTGGCTGGCAATGTACACAGCGCCAACATCCCCTGCATGGTGGTCACGATGGGGGACAAGGGCGCCGTCTATGCCCGCAGCGGCGGCGAGTGCGGCACGGTCCCGGCCAAAAAGGTCGATGTCATCGACACGACCGGCGCGGGCGATGCCTTTTTTGCCGGCACGGTCATCGGTCTGACCTACGGCAAGACGCTGGCGCAGGCCTGTGAGATCGGCAGCCGGCTGGCGGCCTCGGTCATCTGCATATCGGAGAATGTCTGCCCGCGCTTCCGCCCGCTGGAGTTCGGCCTTGATGTGCCGGTCACGGACTAAAAAGCAGCGTTTACGACGAAAAATGTCAGAAAATGCCAATTTTCCGATTTCGCACATTTTACCCTTTTAGCAATACATAAAGCGGATAATTCTTTGAATATGAGCTGAATTGTTCCTTTTGGCATTGCGTTTTGGAAAGCACATTTTGCAGAATTTTAAATTATTTGTTATAATGTAACTATGGAAACACAACAAAAGGCGGCCCCGCAGGGGCTGCATACGCTGGCCGGGGGAATCTGGCTCAGCTTTACCCGGCTGGACAGCCACCTTGCGCCGCTGCCCGTGCAGGCTGCGCGGCTGCTGGTCTTTGACTTCTGCCGCGCCGGGCGGCGGGCCATCCCCGACGGGCCGGAGGAATACGCCATCGTGACGGAGGCACACGCCGCCGTCAGCTTTGCTGCGCCGGACGAGCCGTTCTACCTGCCGGGCGGCCAGTATGAGGGGCTGCAGCTTTTCATCGACCCGGACGCCGTGCAGGCGGACAGCTTTTTGACCGTGATGGGCCTTGAGATCGGCGGCATTGCGGACTATTTCTGCCGGGACGGTGTCCACTGCTGCCCGCTCAGCGAGGCCATCACCGACATTCTGGACGAGCAGTGGAGCGATGCCGAGTACGCCACCCCGGGCGAGCTGCGCTACACGGCGGTGCGGCTGCTGTATGAGCTGCTGCGCCTGCCCGATGATGCCGAGGCCGCCCGCTGCCCCGCGCGGCAGGTCGAGCTGGTGCGCGAAACCGAAACGCTTGTGCTGCGCGATCTCTCGGTGCGGCATACGGCCAAGGCGCTGGCCGATGGCTTCGGCCTGAGCGAGAGCGGCTTTAAGCTGTACTGCCAGAATGTGCTGGGCGAGGGGTATCTTGCCTATTTCCGCCGCCGCAGGCTGGAAAAGGCCGCCGAGCTGCTGCGCACGACAACGCTGCGGGTGCAGGACATAGCAGCCGGTGTCGGCTATGAAAGTCAGGGCAAATTTGCCAAGGCGTTTTACGACCAGTTCCGTCTGATGCCGATGGAATACCGCCGTCTGGCAAAATAAAGCGCAAAGCCCCGTCACCCGGGAAATCGGGCGGCGGGGCTTTTTGGGCGGTGTTACCGCCAAGTAAAGGTCACCATGCCGTACACATAGATAAAGGCGATGGCGCAGGGAACAAAAAATTGAAAGATGGGCTTCATCCACGGCCGGATCTTAAGCCCCCTGCCGGTGTTGGCCTCGGCCGCAAAGCGGTCCCAACCCCAGCCGAGGCGGCTGCAGCAGAAGAGCGCCAGCACCAGAGAGCCGAGCGGCAGCACATTGTTGCTGACGATGAAATCCCAGAAGTCCAGCCACGCGCTGCCCGGCGCAAACGGCTGAAAGTGCAGCACGCTGTAGCCCAGCGCCGTGGTCAGCGCCAGCAGAAAGATGCCGACACCGCAGACAAGGCAGCCCTTGGGGCGGCTCCAGCCGGTCAGCTCCCGGATCATGGCAAGGATGTTCTCACAGACGCCCAGCACGGTGGAGAGCGCGGCAAACACCATGAACAGGAAGAAAAGGGTGCCCCACCAGCGGCCGCCCGCCATGTGGTTGAATACGCCGGCCATCGTGTCAAACAGCAGACTCGGCCCGGCGGTGACCTCCAGCCCGTAGGTGAAGCAGGCCGGGAAGATGATGATGCCTGCCAGCACCGCGACAAAGGTGTCCAGAAGGATGACATGGACCGATTCGCCCATCAGCGCGCGGTCCTTGCCGATATAGCTGCCGAAGATCGCCATGCCGCCCATACCGACCGACAAGGAGAAGAACGCCTGATTCATGGCTGCCACGATGACCGTGCCGTTGATCTTGGAGAAGTCCGGCACCAGATAGAACCGCAGCCCCTCCGCTGCGCCGGAAAAGGTCAGGCTGTGCAGCGCCAGCACCAGCATCAGCACCAGCAGGGCGGTCATCATCGCCTTGGTCAGCCGCTCCAGCCCGCCCTGCAGGTGGAAGCTCAGGATCACAAAGGACGCCGCCACCGTGACAAACAGGTAGGTCACATTCACCTTCGGGTCGGCCAGCATCTGCGCAAAGCCGAAATCGGCGTTGCTACCGGTCAGGAATTTGACAAAATAGTACAAAATCCAGCCTGTGACAACGGTGTAAAAGGCCATCAGCGCAATGTTGCCGATGAGGCTGAATACGCCGAAAAGCCCCCACCGCTGGCCCGGCTTTTCAAGGCGCTGGTACATATAGATGGGGCTGGCCTGCGCTGCGCGGCCCACGGCAAACTCCATAACCATGACGGGCAGGCCCAGCACCAAAAGACAGAGGATGTAGAGCAGCATAAAGCTGCCGCCGCCGTTCTGGCCGCACATCCAAGGGAATTTCCAGACATTGCCGCAGCCGATGGCGCACCCGGCGGACAGCATGATAAAGCCAAGGCGGCTGCCAAGGCGTTCGCGTTCCTGCATAGTTTTTACATTTCCTTTTCGGTAGTGATTTCAACACAGACGATCTCTGTGCGGCCCTGAGTGCGGAATTTGTAGCCCCAGGTGCCGGTGCCGCCGCTGACAATGGCGGCGCAATGGTCGTTAATGACCTTTTTGCCGTAGTTTCGCTCGTTTTTGGCAACCATGCCCACGGCGCCCGCAGGCCATACCTGCCCGCCGTGGGTGTGGCCGCTCAGGATCAGATCGGCCCCTGCCGCGGCCGCAGCCTTGAAGTCCCGCGGCTCATGGTCAAGCCAGATTGTGTAGCGGTCATCCGGGCCGCCGGGCAGCAGCTGCTGTGCGGTAAAGCGCTTTCCGTTCGTGTACAGGTAGTCCTTGCGGCCCACGATGCGTACCCCGCAGGGCAGCAGGACGGAGGTATCCTCCAGAATGCGCACCCCGGCGGCAGCAAAGCTGCGCTCCAGCTCGGCGCGGCCAAAGCTCGGCTCCCGCCAGTGGTGGAACAGGTCATGGTTGCCCAGCACATAGTATTTGCCCAGCGGCGCGTGCAGCGCACCGAACAGGGCGCAGAAGGCTTTCAGCTCCTCCGGCTCGGTAAATTCGTCAAAAATATCGCCGGTCAGCACCAGCAGGTCGGGGCGGCAGGCCTCGATCTTCTCGCGCAGCTCAGGGATGCGGGTGTGATCCATCGCGGCGCAGCTTCGGGGGTGAATGTCGCTGATCTGCACGATGCGCAGCTGGCCACCCGGCAGCTTTTTGCGGGTCGTAAGGCGGTAGCGGGTCGTACAGAGGTGCAGCGCCCGGCGGCGGCCCCACCACATGATGCCGGCCGTCAGCAGCCACGGCGTTATGCCGCCCAGCCAGAAAATGCGCCAAACGGCCAGCGGCGCGCCGCCGACACGCCGCAGCACCAGCCCAATGCCGGTGCCGATGCAGTAAAAGGTCACCAGATGCCCGACAAAGACGATGCCAAGGCCCAGCGGGTCCCGGCTGATATAGGCCAGCAGCGCCATCAGCACCAGCGGCAGGCCGTAGTACAAAACCGGCCACTGTGCCGCAAGCTGCAGCGGCGGCAGCTGTAAAAAATTGAGATACAGCAAAATATCCAGCGCCGCCTGCCCCAGACGGGGAAGAACAAATTGGAAGAATGGATGATACATAGTGTAGCCTTTTTAAGATAATAGATAGGAGATAAAAGATAAAAAATATGGTGGAGTTTTCTCCCTGCGGTCGAAAACAATTTTTCGTATGTCGCCGTAGGCGGCACTCCTTTTTTATTATCTATTATCTTTTATCTATTATCTAACAAAAATTCCCCCGCACCTCGCGGCACGGGGGCTAAAATGTAGTTTTTACTGTTCTTTTGCCTTGATGGCGGCGTCAATCGCGCGGGCGGCCTCTTTACCGGCGCCCATCGCCAGAATGACGGTGGCGGCACCGGTCACGGCATCGCCGCCGGCGTAGACCATCGGGCGGGTGGTCAGGCCGTCAGGGCCGTTGGTGATCAGGCAGCCGTGCTTGTCGGCGTCCAGACCGGGGGTGGTCGAGCGGATCAGCGGGTTCGGGCTGGTGCCCAGCGCCATGATCATCGTATCGACATCGAGGACAAACTCGCTGCCCTCCTTGACGATGGGGCGGCGGCGGCCGGAGGCATCCGGCTCACCCAGCTCCATCTCCACGCAGGTCATACCCTTGACCCAGCCGTTCTCATCACCCAGCACTTCCGTCGGGTTCGTCAGCGTCTTAAAGACGATGCCCTCCTCCTCGGCGTGCTCGACCTCCTCCTTACGGGCAGGCAGCTCGGCCATGCCGCGGCGGTAGACGATGTAGACATTCTCGGCACCCAGACGCTTGGCGCAGCGGGCCGCGTCCATAGCCACGTTGCCGCCGCCGACAACGGCCACGGACTTACTCTTCATGATGGGCGTGCGGGAATCCTCTTTGTAAGCCTTCATCAGGTTCACGCGGGTCAGGTACTCGTTGGCGGAGTAAACGCCGTTCAGGCTCTCGCCGGGGATGCCCATAAAGCGGGGCAGACCGGCGCCGGAGGCAACATAGACAGCCTCAAAGCCGTAGTCGTTCATCAGCTCGTCAATCGTCAGCACCTTGCCGATGACCATGTTCGTCTCGATGTCAACGCCCAGTTCTTTCAGACCCTCGACCTCGTGCTGGACGATGTCCTTGGGCAGACGGAACTCGGGGATGCCGTACATCAGAACGCCGCCCGCAACATGCAGGGCCTCGTAGACGGTGACCTTGTAGCCCAGCTTGGCCAGATCACCGGCCACGGTCAAACCGGACGGGCCAGCACCGATAACGGCAACCTTATGGCCGTTGGACGCGGGGGCAACGGGCTTGGTGTGGACATTGTTGCGGTACCAGTCGGCAACAAAGCGCTCAAGACGGCCGATACCGACAGCCTCGCCCTTGATGCCGCGGACGCACTTGCCCTCGCACTGATGCTCCTGCGGGCAGACACGGCCGCAGACGGCGGGCAGCGCGCTGGACTGCGCGATCACATGGTAGGCAGCCTCAAAATCGCCCTCGGCCACATGCTTGATGAAGCCGGGAATATCAATTTCAACGGGGCAGCCGCTGCGGCAGGGGTGGTTCTTGCACTGCAGGCAGCGCTTGGCCTCGTTCACGGCCATCTCCTCGGTGTAGCCGAGGGCGACCTCTTTGAAGTTTTTGTTGCGGACATTCGGCTCCTGGCTGGGCATGGGGCACTTTTTCGGGTCCATATTCGGCATGATCACTGCACCTCCTGCTTCAGCAAATTGCACTCGGCCTCGCGGGCGTGTGCCTCAAAGGGCTTGTACATCGTGCCGCGGTGCATAGCCTCATCAAAATCGACCTCAAAGCCGTCAAAGTCGGGGCCGTCCACGCAGGCAAACTTGGTCTTGCCGCCCACAGTCAGGCGGCAGCCGCCGCACATGCCGGTGCCATCGACCATGATGGGGTTCATCGACACAACGGTCTTGACATTGTGTGGCTTGGTCGTCTTGACGACAAATTTCATCATAATCAGCGGTCCGATCGTGATGACCTCGTCAAAGTTGGCACCGTCCACAATCTTCTTTTCCAGCGGGGCGGTGACAACGCCCTTCTCGCCGTAGGAGCCGTCATCGGTCATGATGATGAACTCATCGCAGCAGGCGCGGAACTCGTCCTCGAGAATGACAAGATCCTTGTTGCGGAAACCGACAATGCCGGTGACCTTGGTGCCCTGCTCATGCAGTGCCTGCGCCACGGGCAGCGCAATGGCGCAGCCCACGCCGCCGCCGACCACGCAGACATTCTTCAGGCCCTCGATCTCGGTGGCCTTGCCCAGCGGGCCGACAAAATCGTGCACGGCCTCGCCCTCCTTCAGGGCGTTAAGCTGCATCGTACCGGCGCCCACGACCTGAAAGATGATGGACACGGTGCCGGCCTCGCGGTCAAAGCCGGCGATGGTCAGAGGGATTCGCTCGGAGTCCTCCTTGGCGCGGACGATGATGAACTGGCCGGCCTTCGCCTTTTTGGCGATGAGCGGCGCATGGATCCAGAGCTCGGTTACGGTGGGGTTGAGTTCCCGCCGTTTGATGATAGTAAACAAAGCGATCTCTCCTTCTCCTTGTTATTCTATAAAGTAGGTGCTTATATTGTAGCGTATTTCCCAGGGAATGTAAAGAAGAAAGTTAAGACGAACAAACAGGAAAATAAGGGGAGAGGGAGGTGGGGCGGCAAAAGGGAACCGTCATATGTCGGCAGGTTTTTCGGCGGGGTGAGGGCATTTAAGCGGGGGTTGTAGGGCGGCCAGTCCTCTGGCCGCCGTGGAGGCTTGCGGCGGCGGGAAGTGTCCGGGAGGGATGAATCCCTCCCCTACGGATTGACCGTAAAAGGGATTTGGCGGTAGGTTGCGGGCCGCATGTATGCGGCCCCTACAAATGGCCGGAAGGTTTGCGGCAATGGCGCCCCGCAGGTCAGCAGCCCTTCCCGGGTCATACGTAGGGCGGCCAGCCCTCTGGCCGCCGTGGCTGTTTGCGGCGGCGGAAGGTACCCGGGAGGGATGAATCCCTCCCCTACAAATGGCCGGCAGGTTTGCGGCAATGATTGTAGGGCGGCAAGACCCCACGCCGAAAAAACAAAAAAACGAGACGGCCACTGCCCCGTCTCGTTTTTTTTAAAAAGAAGGAGAAAAACAGAACGTCTCGCCGGCGCCTGAATACGAACGGAACCACCCCTCTACAAGTGATACCCTCCCTACGGATTCGGCAGGGCGCTCTGGTATTCTTCCTCTTCACTTTTGTTTGAAAGCGTTTCGCTTTCGATGTACTTATACTACATCATTTTTGTCGAATTTGCAAGATGCGTGCTTGTACAATGTGCTGTAAAGTGCGGTGACTGTTTTGTACAGGTTGCACAATCGTTCATAGAAATGTCATAGAAAAAGCGCTTGCGGCCTCGAAAACCGCAAGCGCAAGAAAGGTTCTTTATTTTGTTTCTGAATATGGATTATTCAACCGGGACGATCCAGCCCTTGGTGTCGGGCAGCTTGCCCCACTGGATGCCGGTCAGGGTGTCGTACAGCTTCTGGGTCAGCTCGCCGATCTTGCCGCCGCTGATGTGGGCAACCTTACCCTCCCAGTCAAGCTCCTTGACGGGGGAAACGACCGCGGCGGTGCCGGTGCCAAAGACCTCCTCCAGCTTGCCTTCATCGGCAGCCTTCATGATGTCGGCAATGGCAACGCGCTCCTCATGCACGGGGTAGCCCCAGTCCTTCAGCAGCTCAATGATGGAGCGGCGGGTGACGCCGGGCAGGACGGTGCCAACGCAGGGGGCGGTGTAGATCTCGCCGTCGATCTTGAACATGATGTTCATGGAGCCGACTTCCTCGACATACTTCTTCTCAACGCCGTCCAGCCACAGCACCTGAGAGAAGCCGCGCTCCTCGGCCAGCTCACCGGCCTTGATGGAGGCTGCGTAGTTGCCGCCGCACTTGGTAAAACCGGTCAGGCCCGGGGCGGCGCGGATGTACTGATCCTCGACATAGATGCGCACGGGGTCAAGACCCTCGGCGTAGTAAGCGCCGGAAGGGGCGCAGATGATTGCAAAGCGGTAGTGCTTGGCGGCATGCACGCCGAGGCCCACATCGGTGGCAATGCAGAACGGGCGGATATACAGCGATGCACCGTCAGAGTGGGGCACCCAGTCGCGGTCAACATCGACCAGCGCCTTGACGGCCTGCACAAAATCCTCCGGCGGGATGGCGGGCATGCCCAGACGGTCGGCCGAATCATTGAAGCGGTTCGCGTTGCACTCGGGGCGGAACAGCTGTACCTTGCCCTCGGCAGTGCGGTAGGCCTTCATGCCCTCAAAAATTTCCTGCGCGTAGTGAAAAACGGTGGTGGCGGGGTCCATCTCCCACGGGCCGTAGGGAACGATGCGGGCGTCATGCCAGCCCTCGCCTGCGGTATAGTCCATCAGGAACATATGGTCGCTGAACTTCTTGCCGAAGCCGAGCTTTGTCTCGTCCTGCGGCTTTTCCTTCGGATGGGTCGTTTTGGTGATTTTGATGTCCAACATGATGTACACTCTCCCTTATCTATTCAAGCGCACCGCCGCACAGCAGGTGCGGGTGATGGTTACTGCTATTATAGCGCTCTGAATCGGTAAATACAACCCCTTATTTACAAAATGTGTATTTTGTGTTGCGTAAAACGCAAAATACACATTTCACAGGTTTCCACAGCTTTCCACAGGCGGGCGGTGGAAAATGTTGAAAATAATCCCTTGCGCACCGTAAATTTTTCCGGTTTTCCGCTTTTTAACGGGAAAAGAACGGGGAGTTTTCCACGGTTTCAACGGAGTTTTCAACATTTCCACGGTGGATAACCGTTATACACGGTGGATAACTTGCGGCGAATATACGGAATGTGAACAGAAAAACGGCCCTCCCCGTATAAAGAGGAGGACCGTCAGGCTGTTAAAAAAGGTGCGTTCACCCCTTGGTCCGCAGTCAGGAGTCCCTGCGGTGCAAAACAAACATGGCAAGGCTGAACACCAGCATGAACGCGGCCGCTGCGGCGGCGATCAGCAGAATCAGCTGGAAGATCTTTACATCAAATTTGGTCTGCAGGGTGTCCCGCGCGGCGGAGATCGCATCCGACCCCGAGGAAACGGCGGACTGGGTGCTGTCGGCCAGCTCGTTGGCGGCAGCCAGCGCGGCTGCGGCGGCATCGCTGTCCCCCAGCGCGGCCAGCGCATCGGACAGAGCCTGCCCGCCCATGGCGACAAGGCGGTCGTTCGTCTCGCTCTTGACCTTTTCATGGTTGACGGCCCCGGCCAGATATTCGGCAAACAGGTCGGCGGCACCGCGCACAGCGGGGGCGTAATCCTCTTTGATCTGCCAGCCGTTGACCGACCACATGCCGTTCATGTAAAACAGCAGCTGCATGCCGGAATCATCCAGCAGGGCGCGGTAGACAGCGTCCGCAAAGCTTCTGTTGGAGGTGTCCTGCGTGCCGAAGCTCAGCGAGATAAACTCCTTGGCGCGGTCGTACTCTGTCAGATTCTCGTAGTAGCTGCGCAGGGCATCGGCCAGATCGGTGTCCTGCGTGACCTTGGAGCCGACGATCACCGAATCCATATCGGCGCGCAGATCCTGATCGCCGAATTTGCTCAGCGAGCCGTCATCGTCCATATTAAAGGTGGCGCGCATGGCGGCGGCGTACCCGGCAGCGTCCTGCGCCTGCCCGTAATACTGCTGCGCCAGCTGCTGGCAGTCGCCGCCCCAGCTGCCGGTGATGGGGATGCCGTTGTAGACAAGGTTCATCGAGGCCAGCAGATGGCCGAAGTCGATCTTCTCGCCGGTGGGCAGGGTGACGGTGTGCAGGGATTGCAGCGAGGCCAGCTCGGCATCGCTGCTGCTGACATAGCTCTCAAACTCGGTATCGCGCACGCCGGCAGTCAGCTGCCAGATCGTGGTGTTGTAGTCACCCGTGCGGGTGTAGGAGAGGGTCAGCGCAATGGGGTCGGGCGCATCGTCCCGGGACGAGGAAAACTCCCGCGCCAGCGCCTGCAGGCGGGAAAGACGGTCCAGCGTGGTATTGTAGTCGTCCTCCGCATGGGCGGGCAGTGCTGCCGCACAAAAAAGCCCCAGCAGCAAAAACAGCATAGCCAGCAGGCGGGGCATACGGTTCGATGTGGAATTCGTAGTCAAGCACCTCCGGTAACACACGACAACACCGGGGCGTCAAGGTCTGCAGCCCGCGCCCCGGCAAATTCGTTTTAACCAAATTGTAATATTTAGTATACCACACCCGGACAGGGTTTGTCACCTGTTTTTTGGAATAAATCCGTTTGCCCGGCGGCAGGCCCGGTCAGTCGCTGCTGTTGTTGCTGGAAAAAACATCCGCGACCTCGCTGATCGCAATGTAGGCACCCGGGTCAAGGCTGTGTACAAGCTCCGTCATGCGGATGACCTGATAGCGGTTTATAATAAAGTAGAGCATCGTCTTGCTGCGGCGGGAATAGCCGCCCTTGGCGTCAAGGCAGGTCACGCCGCTCTCAAAGGTATCCATCAGGGCCGTGCAGACCTCGTCAGGGTGATCGGTGACGATGACGGCGCACTTGGCGCGGTCGATACCCTCGACAACAAAGTCGATCGTTTTGAGGGCCGCCGCGTAGGTTACGATCGAGTACAGCGGCAGCACCCAGCTGTTCAGCACAAAGCCGCATACGATGTAGAGCAGGATATTGTAGATCATCACGAAGGTGCCGACCGTAAGGCCGAGGCGCTTGGCAAAGATGACGGCCATGACCTCGATGCCGTCCATCGCGCCGCCGTAGCGGATCGCAAGGCCGCTGCCGATGCCGGAGATAACGCCGCCGAACAGCGCGCAGAGCAGAAGATCCGTCCCCGCAAGGGGTGAGGCAATGCTGACATCGACTGGGAAAACATCGGTGATGAGCCACGCAAACAGCGAGTAGATCAACACCGTATAGATCGCATAGACGGTAAAAAGGCGGCCCTGCTTTTTCAGCCCAAAGAGAAAAAGCGGGATGTTCAGCAGCAGCAGAAAGACTGACAGCGAGAGATAAGGCGGTGTGATCTGCTCCAGCAGCATCGAAGTGCCGGAGATGCCGCTGTCATACAGCTTGACCGGGGAAAGAAAAAGCGTGATGCCGACGGCGTTGATCATGCCGGCCAGGGTAAGCATCAAAAGGTTGAAGGCAGCGGGTCTTTTGGGGTGTTTCATAGGCGCACTCCTTTACAAAACATAGTGTTGGAACCTTTACTGCTTAATTATATCAGGCTTATGGGTAGTTTGTAAACATAAAATAAAGCAAAAGAAAAAGCAGCGCCCCCGCATCCTCACGATGCGGGGGCGCTGCGCAGTTTGTAGAAAAAGCCCTTTTTGGGGTAGAAATGTAGGGATGAGTCTTGACCCATCCGCACCGCTGGCCGCGCGCAGCGCATAAAATCGCGCCGAACGGCGCGCTATTTCCCGATATATCGTACTATTGGCTAGACTGCACGGAACGGTCAAGACCGTTCCCTACAAACCCGCCGAAAGTTCGCAATCGTCCCGTTAGGTTTATCGACAGCCTGAACAGCGCCCCCGCATCCTCACGATGCGGGGGCGCTGTGCGGGTTTATGGCTTGGGCTGATACCGCATGTCCGACACGGTGTAGACGGTGATGAACGCCTGCGGGTCCTCGCGGTTCATAAAGTTCATCAGCCGCTGGTACTCGGCCTTATCCACAATGGTGATGATCTCGCGGCGCTTTTCCATGTTGTATGCGCCGTAGGATTCATACACCGTTGCACCGCTGTGCAGATCGTCCAGAATGAAGCGGCGCAGCACCTCCTCTTTTTTGGTGATGATGCAGACCCGCCGCTTGATGTTGTGGTCAAAGATAAAGTGGTCCAGCACCAGACCGTTAAAGTAGGTGCCCAGCACACTCAGCACGACGGTCTTTTTGTCGTAGACCAGCGCGGCTGAGAGCGCTACGCAGATGCCGGACAGCGACATTGCGCGGCCCAACTCAATATGCAGGTATTTGTTCAGGATCTTCGCCACGATGTCCAGCCCGCCGGACGAGGCGTTGCGGTTGAACAGGATGCTCAGCCCCACGCTGACCACCAGAATGTAGCACAGCACATCCAGCTCCTGACTGTCAGTCAGCGAGCCGATGCCGGGGAAAAGCCGCTCCAGCAGGGCGAGAAAGAGCGGCAGCAGGATGCTGGTGTAGACGGTCTTGGCGCCAAACTCCCGCCCGCAGGTCAAAAAGCCGATGATGAGCAGCACGACATTCAGGATCATCGTGATGGCCGACAGCGGCAGCGGCACAAAGTTTGCCAGCACGATGCCAAGGCCCGAGATGCTGCTGACCGAGGCGTGGCTCGGCACCAGAAAGAAGTAGACCGCCGCCGCAATGATTGCAACCGCCCCGGTCAGAATGGCAAGCTCCTGCACGGCGGCAAGCGGGGAAGTATGTTTTTTGTTTGTCATCTTGATTTTCTCCTCATCCGGCCTGTTCCGGCCGGAGAATATTATACCGCCAACCGGTGGCTTTTTCAACACAAATCGGGGGAGCCTGCGGCCTACTTCTGCGTGTCAAAAAATCGCATTTCTGGCCCATTGAATGTGTAGGGGCGACCATTGGTCGCCCACAGGAAACGCCCGCCACACCGTAGGGGCGCATTCCATATGCGCCCGCAAGGGGGCAGCCGCCTGCGGGGCGTCGGGGACGCCGCCCCCTACAGCTACCCGCACAGTGCATGCAGGTCAAAGCAGACTGCACAAGATTTTTTTCGAAAATTTCAAAAACGCTACTTCTCAAGAGCTTGAAAAAATGATATGCTGTATCCGACCATATTACATGAATTAACGGCGCGGCGATGCGGTATCAGCCGGCAATTTTTTTAAGATAAGGCGCAGGGGAAGGAAAATGAATTTCAAAAACAGCTATGAGGACGGAATCTATTCTTCTGACATGACAAAGCTGTCAGATAGTGTGCTTCAGTCGATGCAGGAAACGATCCAAAACAACGGCGGTGTCGGAACCATTACCGGGTACTTTGACGCGGATCTGTCGATTTTGTCAATCAGCAATTTACTGCTGAACAGTCTGGGGTACAGCTACGAATCCCTCATGGCGCAGACAAAGGGCTCGCTGAAAAAGCTTTTTTACGGTGAGAATACCAGCTTCCTCGAGCAGGACCGCTTTCGCCGGATTCATGGTGGGGGAGAGGGGCAGATCCTTACAGCGGACGGTTCCCCCGTCTATGTGCGCCTCTACAAAGAAAATACGGCGGACGCCGACGGAAAGCCGATCTGGGTCATGTCCGTGCAGATCAACTGGGCGTATGAGAACCTCGCTCTGGTCAATGAATCCATACGCTCGGCGCTCTGGTATCATGACTGCAATGAAAACGGTGAGATCGTCAATGCGTATTGGAGCCATGCGTTTCGGCGCCTCCTTGGGTATCATGATATTCTGGATTTCCCGAACGAGCTGGCTGCATGGTCGGAGCTTCTGCACCCGGAGGATAAGGACCGCGTCCTGAAGCTGCTGCAGGACACGGTTGCGGACAAAACCAATCATACAAAATATAAGGTGGAGTACCGGCTAAAGACAAAGGTTGGCCGATACCTGTGGTTCCGGGCATCGGCGGAGGTGATACGCCGTCTGGATGGCTCGGCCAAGCGGATCGCCGGAATCCTCAGCAACATTGATGCAGAAAAAAGAAGCCGGATGCAGGCGCAGCGGGCAGCCGCCTTTCACCGCGCGTTCACCAGCGCAAACCTCTGCGAATACTATGTGAACCTTGAAAAAAACACATTTGATACCTTCAAGGTGGAATCCTCCCTGATGACGGCCTTTGAGCAGAGCCATACATGGGATGAGCTGGTCAGGTTCTTTGTGGATAACTATGTCGTTGCACAGGACAAACAGGCCGTAACGGATTTCTATAACCGCGCCTACATCGCAGAAAAATTAAAGGGACTGGACACAGAGCTGTGCCAGGAATGCCGCATCATACTGAATGGCGAGGAGCGGTGGGTCCGCAATGTCGTTATGCGCGGTGAGATAGAAGATTCCGAATACGCGATGATCTTCCTGCGGGACATCACTGAGTCAAAGGCCGAAACAGCACGGCGGACGCAGATGGCATCGGACAACGCATCCATGGAGCTTTTGATCCAGAGCATGGTGCGGCTGCTGGATCGCTTTATTGTCTGCGATTTAGAGAATGACCGATACAGATTCTACAATCTGCAGGGGGAAATGATATACGAGCCGTATGGCACCTACCATGCTTTTGTGGAGCAGGTGATGGCAAAGTATAAAACGCTTGAGCCGCTGGAGGCCATACAGGCATTGATGTCCCCGGACAATATCCGAAAGAACCTGACGGCAGAAAGTGATATCTATAAATTTGAATACTGCTCTCTGGACGAGAACACCTATAAAATCGCCTCGTTCATTCCGCTGGAGTGGGAGGGCACAAGACTGGTAAAGGCTCTGCTGGCCTCCATGGATGTGTCGCAGGAGAAAAAGGCCGAGATCGAATCCCACAGGGCGCTGAAGGACGCCTACCGCGCGGCGGAGAATGCAAGCCGGGCCAAGACGGACTTCCTCTCCAATATGTCCCATGACATCCGGACGCCGATGAATGCAATCGTCGGCCTGACAGCCATTGCAGGTGCGAATATCGAGAATCAGGATAAGGTGATCGAGTGCCTTGGCAAAATGACAAAGTCGAGCCGCCATTTGCTGGGACTGATCAATGAAGTGCTGGACATGGCGCGCATCGAAAGCGGAAAGATGTCCCTTGCCGAGGAGGATTTCAATCTGCCGGAGCTGGTCGATAACCTGATTACCCTTACAAAGCCTGTTATTGATGAGCACCGGCATAATTTTGAGGTCCATGTGGACCATATTGAACACGAGGCCGTCTGCGGCGACAGCCTGAGAATCCAGCAGGTCTTTGTAAACCTGATGAGCAACGCCGTCAAGTACACCCCGGATGGCGGCAATATCATATTCTCCATTAAAGAAAAGCCGAACGGCTTCTCGGAGCTTGGCTGCTACGAGTTTTCGATTGCAGATAACGGAATCGGCATGACGCCCGAATTCCAGAAGATCATGTTTGAGCCGTTCAGCCGGGCGGACGACCACCGGACGACCAAGGTACAGGGCACGGGTCTGGGTATGGCGATCACCAAAAACATCGTCAACCTGATGAACGGCAGCATCAAGGTTGACAGTGCGCCGGGCAAAGGCACAAAGATCACGGTGACGATTTATCTGAAGCTGCAGGAGAGCAAAAGGGAGCAGGAAAAGGAACTGCTCGACCTGCCGGTGCTGGTTGTGGACGATGACAAAACCTGCTGCGAAAGCACGGTTGCAACCCTTAAAGACATTGGCATAGCAGGCGAATGGGTGCTTACAGGCAGGGAGGCCGTGGAGCGCTGCTATGCGCGCCATGAAACCGGGCGCGACTACTTTGCGGTGATTCTGGATTGGAAGATGCCGGAGATGAACGGCATCGAGACGGCCAGAAAAATACGCGAGCGGGTAGGCAAGGATGTGACCATCATCATCCTGACCTCCTTTGAATTCAGTGAGATCGAGGAGGAGGCCCGGGCGGCAGGCGTGGATGCGTTTATCGCAAAGCCGCTGTTCCGTTCCCGCCTGACGGCAACGCTGCGGCAGTTTACATCCGGCAAAAAAGAAAAAAGCGCCCGAAACATTTTGGAGGATTTTGCCAAAACCGATTATACGCGCAAGAGAATCCTTCTGGTGGAGGACAACGAGCTGAACCGGGAGATCGCTGCCGAGATTCTGGGCATGACAGGCGTGACCGTTGACATTGCCGAAAACGGAAAAATAGCGGTCGAAAAGGTTGTGGCAGCCCCGGAAAAATGGTATGACCTGATCTTTATGGACATCCAGATGCCGATCATGAATGGGTACGAGGCTACTGCGGCGATCCGCTCCCTTCCCGGCGGGCGTGGAAAGGTGCCAATCATTGCCATGACGGCGAACGCCTTTGCCGAGGATGTACAGCTGGCAAAGAACACCGGCATGAACGAGCATATCGCAAAGCCGCTGGAGTTTGACAAACTCAACGATGTTCTGAAGCAATGGCTGCAATGAGGTGGAAAACCCATAAAAAATGGCTGCGGCATGAGGATTTTTTTCCTCGTGCGGCAGCCTTTTTCCTTTGGGGCAGCATGGATAGCCGTACCGTTTGCCATCAGGGAAAAGCCGTACTTTGCAAGCCCTGCCCGCACCGGTGTTCCCTGCCAACTCTGCAAAAAGATATTAACAAAAAGCGCCCGGGCGGTTGAAAATCTCAGCCGTCCGGGCGCTGGTTATAGCCCGAACGGCACGAAATTCCAGCCGTCCTGCCAGAAATTTTGTCTGCGCATCTCGGGGGTGATGACAACAGCCTCGCTTTCACGCTCGACCCAGCTGAACTCACCGGTCCAGCTGGACGGTCCGACCGACAGCGGCTCACCCTTGCTGTGGTGGTGGGGGCCGAGCATGTTGCGATTGCTTGCGTAGAGCGTCACGGTCAGCGTGTTCTCGCCGGGGTGCAGCCCGGCATCCTGCAGGCGGTAGGGCGGCCAGAGGAGGGTGTGTGCGGTACCGCCGTTGACTGCGGCCTGCACCAGACCGGCGTGCGGGGCGCCGAGGTCAAGCACAGTGTCAGCGGCATCCGGCCCGCAGACGATCGTTTTTTCCAGCACGGCCCTGCCGGCGAAGAAGGGCAGTCCCTGCGTTGTCAGGCAGCCGCCGTTCAGGGTGGCGGGGCGCGGCCCGAGTGTGAACGGCCCGTCGGTGTGCAGGCTGCCGTTGGGGCCGGGCGTGTAGCCGGTGCCGCTGTAAACGCCGAAGTCGCCCAGCAGATAAAGTGCCTCCAGCTCCATGTCGTAGGTCAGCTTGTTCAGCTCGGTCTCATAGACATTCTTGCCGAAAAGCACATCGTAGACCTGCTGCCGCTGCCGGAAGCAGGCAGAAAGCGTCAGGGTGTTTTCTCCGCTGTGCACAAGATGCCGTATGCTGCATTTGCGGAAGGAGATGTCCTTATAATACCCCTCGTTCGCAAAGGCGAGCGGCGTGCCGTTGACCGTAACAGCGAACTGTGCGGGCTGCTCCATAACAAGCGCCAGCCGCTCGCAGCCGTGCAGATCGCCGCAGATAAACCGGTAGCGCAGCGCAATATCGCAGGGGCGCTGCAGGGCCAGCAGCTCCTTCATCAGGTGCAGGATGTTCTTCGGACCTTGCCATTCGCCGCCGTCCAACCGGTATTCGCAGCTGTCGAGCGTCAGCAGGTTGTCGTCAAGGGCGGTCAGCCGCCAGCCGTCGGGGCTTACCGCCAGCCGCTTTTGCGGGGCAGGAGGCGTCGGTGCGCAGCGGCCCGGCTCGGCCAGCAGCACAAGGTTTTCCATCGGCAGCACGGAAAGGGTGCAGCGGGTCACGCCGTCCGCCTGAATGCAGGGCAGCGGAGCGGGGGTCAGGGTGTCCATCGGCAGATGGCTGATGCAGACCTCGCCCGGCAGGGTCACGGTCAGCGTGCGGCCGTCCGTTTTGCTCAGATTCACAAGGTACAGCGCACGCACCCCGGCAGGGGTATCCACGGTGCAGCAGGCAATGTCGGCGGCCTCGGCGCCATCGGCAGCGATGCTTACGGGCGCCGTCAGCGCGGGGGTCAGCACCTCGCGCAGCGCGGCAATATCGTCCGCAGCCGCGGCCTGTGCGCCCAGCGCGGTCACAGCCTCATCCGCGCGGCCCGCGCAGAGCTGCGGCCAGCGGCCCAGTTTTACAAGTGGATGCCCCGCCGCAGCAAAGCCAGCCAGCAATTCCACAGTCTTGCGGTCCAGCGTCAGACAGTCTGGCACAACGACCGCCGTATAGCGGCATTGCCCGACCTGCAGGGTGCCGTCTGCGTTCAAGCTGCCGTGGCGTGCCAGAATCGTCTCGTCGCCGAGGTGGTAGTCGATGTGCGTACCGCCCAGCAGCTCACACGCGCGGACAAACTGCGCGTCCAAGTGCTGCAATTCGTCATTGTTTGTGCCGTCATAGCTGACCCACGCGCTGTGCATCGGGTGGATGAGCAGCACATCTACAATTTTGTGCCCCGTGGAGAGCAGCTTGCCCAGCCGCGCCAAGCTGTCGTTGAAACGATGATATTCACCGTACCACGACTGCTGATAGAACAAGGACGGCGGGTAATCGCGCTTGCGCATCCCGGCCAGCGTGTAGCCCTGCAAATGCTGGCAGATGCGGTTGACGCCGTTGACGAACTGCCAGCCTGCGATCCACTGCATCTCGTTAAAGCGCATGTCCCAGCCCGTCATGGCGAAGCTCTCGCTCAAGACGTGAGGCTTGCCGAGCTGCTCGGCCACGCTGCCCACCTGCTTGGGGATGCGCGGGTCGTTGATGGCTCGGCGCAGGCTGTCCGCCGGGTTGGTGCATGTACTCATAAAACGGCATGACGCCGCCTGTGCCTGTCATCTGGGCGTAAAGACTTTCCTCCATCATCATGTGGCCGGTCAGGCGGCAGTTGTGAGCCTCGCACCAGTGGAAGATCTGCTCCATGTAGGCATGGACGAACAGCTCGTTGACCAGCGCCCAGAAATCGTGGCGCACAGCGCGGTAATCACCATATGGTAGATACAGCGCGGGCAAAACGGGCAGGATGTCATAGCCGTACCGCGCCTTGAACTCGTCAGGTAAAATCGGCGACCATGGAATCGGCCCCTCCGACAGGCGCGGCTCATCGGTGAAGAAGCCGCGCAGACCCGCCGTATTGTCCAGCACAAAGCGGCGGGCGTACTCCTCATGGGTCGTTTCCAGAAAGACCCGCACAACTTCTTTGTTTAGGATGTCGATGTAGTACGGGCAGGCAGACTGGGTACATTCGGCATAGGGGGCGGCGCTGCCCTGCGGCAGCGGGTAGACGCCCAGCAGGGTATCGTCCTGCACAGCCTCGGCAGGGGCGTCAAGAAAGCGCAGCCGCAGGCCGCGGGCGTAGGTCCAGCCACCGCGGGCGTTGACCTTGCCGCCCGCAAAGCCGCTTGGCCAGCCTTCCTCGTCATAGACCCACGGCTGCAGGCCCTCGGCATCACCGGTCTCGATGCCGGTGCGGATGCAGTCGAACCAGTCGGGGGAGAGATAGTCGGTTTTCAAACCGCTGCGGGCGTGCATAAAGTAGCCGCCCACGCCGCTCTGCTTCATCAGATGGATCTGGCGGCGCAGCTCATCCGGGTCGAGCTTGTCATTCCAGCTCCAGAACGGCAGGGGGCGGTAGTCCGGCTCGGGGTCGGACAGCTGACACAGGAGTGTATTGGCCGCAGAAGAGACAGAGGAATTCATAAAAGATTCTCCTTGCTGTTTGTTGTATTGGATCAGATGTACGGGGCTGCGGTTGGTTATCCGGCTGTTTTACTAAAGCGCGTATTGAATTTTAGTAAAATATCTGATAAAATAATAGCATTAAAAGAACAATACTTCAAGAGGCAAGGTGTATAAACAAGGCCGGATTCATCCGGCAAAAATGTTTGACTGAAAATATGGCGTGCGAAGGAGGCGGACTGAATGGCTCAAATCAAGGATATAGCGGCAAAGGCAGGGGTTTCCCCGGCAACCGTTTCCCTTGTCCTGAATCATAAGCCCGGCATTGGGGAAGAAACGAGAAATACTGTTCTGCGTGTGGCGGAGAGCCTGGGATATACCAAGCCCAAGGCGCGCCGTGCGCAGTCGGCGGCGCTGCAGAATGTGCAGTTTGTGATTTATAAAAAGCACGGTATGGTGGTGGCTGATACACCGTTTTTTGCCTATGTGCTGGAGGGCGTTCAGACGCAGGCGCACAAGTATGGGTTCAATGTGCTTATCTCTTATATAGATGAGCGGGCAGGGAAAGGAGCGGTGCAGCAGCAAATTGAAAGCATTGTGAACAGCGGCTGCAAGGGGATTCTGCTTTTGGCCACCGAGATGGTGGAGGAGGATCTCAAGCCGTTTCAGGCAGGCGGTGTACCGATCGTTGTGGTCGATAACAGTATGCGCGGATGCAATGTCGATACCGTTGTGATGAGCAATGCAGAGGGCGCCTGTCAGGCAGTCTGCTGGCTGGCGCAATCCGGCTGCCGGAAGATCGGTCATCTGCAAAGCAAGGCTGCGATCCGGAACTTTACGGAGCGGCATATCGGATATAAGCAGGCCATGCAGGAGCTTGGACTGCCGGAGTATCCGGATGATGCCTTTACCGTCGGCTCCACGCCGGAAAAGGCTTACAACGATATGAAGGAACTGCTGCGCAGCGGTGCAGAGCTGCCGCAGGCCTTTTTTGCCGATAATGACTGCATTGCACTGGGGGCGCTGCGGGCGCTGACCGAGGCGGGAAAGAAGGTGCCGGAGGATATAGCAGTCATCGGCTTTGACGATGTTCCGATGAGTGTGCTTTCCGCGCCGCCGCTTACCACGGTGCGGGTCGAAAAAGAGTATACCGGACGCGCAGCGGTAGACCGTCTGGCGGTGCGAATGGAGGCGCCGGATATTCCCTGCGTGAAAATTGAAGTGCGGACGGCATTGGTTGTGCGTGCAAGCACCCCGGCAATGCCAAAAGAAAACCATGACCTGCCGATTTGACGAACGGCACTGTGAAAGGATGATTCTGTATGGTTTATGATCGCTACGCATTCCCGGTTCCCCCGGAAAAACAGGTGCGGCTTATCACCGACACCGATGCAAAGAATGAGGCGGATGATCAGTTTGCCGTTGTGCAGGCGCTGCTCAGCCCCAAGATGGACAATGTGGGACTGATTGCGGCGCACTTTGGCACGGACCGCATGCCCGATGCGATGGAGGCCAGCTACCGTGAGCTGGAGACCGTGCTGGACAAGATGCACTTCCCGAAGGAGGGACTGCTCTACCATGGCGCGCCGCACGCGCTGCCGGATAAGACAACACCGGTCGTCAGCGAGGGGGCCGAGCTGATCGTCCGCGAGGCGATGAAGGAGGATACGCGCAGGCTGTTTGTTATCTTCCTTGGCCCCTTGACTGATTTGGCCAGCGCTTACCTGATGGAGCCGCGCATTGCGGGGCGTCTGACGGCTATATGGATCGGCGGCGGCGTCTACCCGACCGGCAGCCCGGAATTCAACCTCGGCAACGATGTGAACGCTGCCAATGTCGTGTTTTCCTCCAAGATCGAGCTGTGGCAGGTGCCGAAGAATGTCTATGAGATGATGCCTGTGTCGCTGGCAGAACTGCAGGTGCGGGTTCGTCCCTGCGGCGAGATCGGCCGTTACCTGTTTGACCAGCTGGTGGCCCACAGTCAGGAGGACGGCCCGCGCAGGAGCGATTTCCGCACAGGCGAAACATGGGTGCTGGGCGACAGCCCGGCGGTCGGGCTGATCCTGTATGAGGACCGTTTTTCCTACGACTGGATGCCCGCGCCCTACATTACGCAGGAGCAGGCCTATGTCCACACCGGGCTGTACCGGCCCATCCGCGTCTACCGCTCGATCGACAGCCGGCTGATCCTTGAGGATATGTATGCCAAGCTGCAGCTGTTTGCGGCGGAAAATTTTTGAGCTGATGCGGAGATGCCATGCGAAAAAATAGCCGGTTTTTGAGATACAGCGTCTTGCCCCGGTGAAAAAAACACGCTATACTAACAACAGGCCCAACAGGGCCTGTTGCGGTATATGCAAACAAAACCCGGCAGGGGGAGGGCGGCAGACTTGTACAAGCTGATTATCGTGGATGATGAGGAAAAGATCGCGGGGGGCATGGCGCAGCTGTTCCCGTGGCAGAGCATCGGCTTTGAGG
>ERZ838399.789-NODE-789-length-35470-cov-12.432924_pt1 | contig 35470 bp, 25 predicted proteins | sample MGYA00519683_ERZ838399 | MGnify/ENA primary metagenome ERZ838399 (study PRJEB31850, sample SAMEA3708833) | human gut metagenome | biome: human gut; feature: human-associated habitat; material: faeces | place: China | collected 2014 ...
ATACTCCACTGCTTGTGCGGGCCCCCGTCAATTCCTTTGAGTTTCAACCTTGCGGTCGTACTCCCCAGGTGGATTACTTATTGTGTTAACTGCGGCACTGAAGGGGTCAATCCTCCAACACCTAGTAATCATCGTTTACGGTGTGGACTACCAGGGTATCTAATCCTGTTTGCTACCCACACTTTCGAGCCTCAGCGTCAGTTGGTGCCCAGTAGGCCGCCTTCGCCACTGGTGTTCCTCCCGATATCTACGCATTCCACCGCTACACCGGGAATTCCACCTACCTCTGCACTACTCAAGGCCAGCAGTTTTGAAAGCAATTTATGGGTTGAGCCCATAGTTTTCACTTCCAACTTGCCGGTCCGCCTGCGCTCCCTTTACACCCAGTAATTCCGGACAACGCTTGCACCCTACGTTTTACCGCGGCTGCTGGCACGTAGTTAGCCGTCACTTCCTTGTTGAGTACCGTCATTATCTTCCTCAACAACAGGAGTTTACAATCCGAAGACCTTCTTCCTCCACGCGGCGTCGCTGCATCAGGGTTTCCCCCATTGTGCAATATCCCCCACTGCTGCCTCCCGTAGGAGTCTGGGCCGTGTCTCAGTCCCAATGTGGCCGTTCAACCTCTCAGTCCGGCTACCAATCGTCGCCTTGGTGGGCCGTTACCTCACCAACTAGCTAATTGGACGCGAGTCCATCCTGAAGCGAATAAATCCTTTTCCCTCAGAACCATGCGGTTCCGTGGGCTTATGCGGTATTAGCAGTCGTTTCCAACTGTTGTCCCCCACTCCAGGGCAGGTTACTCACGCGTTACTCACCCGTTCGCCACTAAGTCAAGAAAAGCAAGCTCCTCTTGACTCCGTTCGACTTGCATGTGTTAGGCGCGCCGCCAGCGTTCGTCCTGAGCCAGGATCAAACTCTTTATAAATGGTATTTAATCACTTACAAAGTGTTAAATCGCTGTAATCACTCAGACACAATCGCTTGCGTCCTGTATGAATTACTTGTAAATTTGGAATTGATTAACGTGGGTTTCCAAACCCACGATCAAGGTTCCACAAGTTTCAGTTTTGTTCAATTTTCAAGGTCCTGCTGTGCTGTCGCGTCTCCGTTACAGCTTGTATATTATATATCAGAAACGCTTGATTGTCAAGGGGTTTTCTGAAAGTTTTTTGAAGAAGTTTTCTTCAAAAAACGCGCACAAGCTGTTGCTACAAGGGCTTGCCGCGGCCTCCGCCGCGGGACAGCTTGAATATATTATCATACACAGCCTCGGATGTCAACACCTTATTTCGGTTTTTTTGACAAATTTCGAGGGGGATTTTTGGGCAAAGTGCATGTTGGGGACGAGTGGAAGTATGACTACTAAATGTGGGTGCGGAGGGGTCAAGACCCCTCCCTACAGGCGGGCGGGGAGAGAAAGATTGCCCGATAAAGGGCGTTATCTGCAAGGTTGCCCCTCATCCGGCCCTGCGGGGCCACCTTCCCCCGCAGGGGAAGGCTTGGGGGCGGGCCGGGCGTGCCCAGCCCCTACGGAGTGGCAGGGGTTAGGTTGGTGGTATGGGTGAGGTGCGCGGGCGGCATGTATGCCACCCCTACGGGTAAACCGTTCGTTGTGTGGTTTCCGAGAGGGGCAGGTTTTGGCACAGTCGTATTTCACAGTGCCTCCAGCAGTTGTTCGCGCATCCATTTCAGGATGCGGCGCTCACGGCGGGATATTTGGACCTGCGTTGTGCCAAGAACGCGGGCCGTTTCGCTTTGGGTCCGGCCTGCAAAAAAACGCAGCCGGATAAGCTGGCGGTCTCCATCGCTGAGCCTGTCCATCACCTCCGCAAGGCCGATCCGGTCGGAAAGTGCCTCCTCCGGGGAGTCGATAGGTACATCGAATTCCTTCAGGCCATCCTCATCATCTGTCGGCGTCAGGCTCAGGGCCGGCAGCGAGGCCCGGATGGCGAGGGCGATCTGCTCCGGGGTCGTGCCCAGGGTTTCTGCCAGTTCGGTGACGCCCGGCTCCTGCCCGGTACGCTTCAGACAGCGCTCCCGCTCCTGATTGATCTTCAGTGACAGCTCCTTGAGAGAGCGGCTTACCTTGACTGTGCCGCCGTCCCGGAACAGCTTTTTGATCTCGCCCAGAATGACCGGTACGGCGTAGGTGGAAAAGCAGACGCCGCGGCCGGTGTCAAAGCCATCGCAGGCCTTAACCAGCCCCAGACAGCCCGCAGCGTACAGTTCCTCATATTCGATGCCCCGCCCCTTGAACCTTCCTGCACAGGCGTGTACGAGTCCCAGATTCTTTTCGATAAATTCTTCGCGCGGCAGCTGTCGGATATCGGCAGGCATGGCTGTCCCCTCCTTTTATATATGTAGAGGGTCAGGTGCGGGCCTGCAGGCGCTTTGTCAGGGTCACACGGGTTCCGCGCCCCGGTGCAGACGAAACCCGGACCTTATCCATAAAGCTCTGCATAACAGCAAAGCCGAGGCCGGCTCGTTCCTCGGCGTCACCTGTCGTGAACATCGGTTCCATCGCCTTGGCGACATCCGGGATGCCGACACCACGGTCGGATATCGTAATACGAACGATTCCACCCTCATAGATGGCTGCCGTCACTGTCACAGGGCCAATATGATCCGGATAGGCATGTACGATACAGTTGGTCACGGCCTCCGACACTGCTGTTTTTATATCCGCCAGCTGGGGCACAGTCGGATCCAGCTGGACCAGAAACGCCGCCAGCGCGGCGCGGGCAAAGCCCTCATTGACAGAGCGCCCCGCGAAGGTAAGCTTGACCTGATTGAGCATCTTCATCGTCTTTTCCTCCGTTCAGGCGTAGGTTATGTGAGCAAGATCGAGCATTCGCTGCACCGCCCGGGGCGGATTCTGGACGGTCAGCCGTCCGCCCAGCGCGCCGATATGCCGGCCGCGCCCCAGAATAAGCCCCACACCGGAGGAGTCCATAAAGGTGACGCCCGAGAAATCCAGCGTCAGCAATTCCGGAAGGCGGTCATCTATCTGCGCATCGATCTCCCGCCGCAGCGATTGGGCGGCGTGGTGGTCGATCTCGCCGCTGAGGTAGGCGGCAAGGGTGCCGCTGCCCGGGATGAAGGTTACTTTGGCCATGGAAGGTTGTCCCCTTTTGTAATAGAGTTGCAGCAGGTTGGTGGTTGCGGGCCGGGATGGATAAAATTCCCCCCACAGCATAAAGAAAAGCCTGTACCGTTATGATACAGGCTTCAGGGTGCATATTTTGTTGGAATTGTGCGGGCGGTTGTTATTTTTCTGCTTCCTTAAGCAGCCAGGGGCGGGCCTCCGCCGCAAGATAAAGCGAGCCGCAGACCACAACGCCGGCCAGATTGTTCTCATCGGCATAGTCAATGGCCTTGCGCAGGGCATCCTGCACATTGTCAGCAGCCTCGGCATCCATGTGGAAGCGCGCTTCCTTCTGCAAGTCCTCGGCGCTCAGTGCGCGGGGGCAGTTGGGGGTGACGGTGTAGACCTTGGCAAAGCAGGGGGCCAGATCAGAGAGCATCTCCTTGTAATCCTTGTCGGCCAGTACGCCAAGCACGCCAACAAGGTTTTCCTCAAAATCGGCGCGGGTCAGGGTCGCAGCCAGCATTTTAGCGCCGTCCGGGTTGTGGCAGCCGTCCAGCAGCAGGAGCGGATGGCGGCGCAGCACCTCAATGCGGGCGGGCATCCGCGCATTGGCAAGGCCCTGCAGAATGGCATCATCCGAGATCTCATAGCCATATTCACGCCAAAGGGCCAGCGCGATCTCCACCGCCATGGCCGCATGGTTGGCCTGATGGGTGCCGGGCAGCCCGAGGGCTGCCCGATAACCGCCGTAGTCGATGCGGTTTTCCAGCCGCTTGCCGCGCAGCAGGGTCAGATCATCCTTGTCGGGCGTGATGATGCTGGTGTGGGCTTCGGCCGCAGCGGTCAGGATCGGCCCCATCGCCTCGGCAGGCTGGTCGGGGTAGTTAACAACGACCGCGCCCTCCTTGATGATGCCGGCCTTTTCAGCGGCGATTTTGTCCAGCGTGTCCCCCAGAATCTCCATATGGTCATAGCCGATTTTTGTGATGGCGGCCACAAGCTTGTGCGGCACGATGTTTGTGGCATCGCAGCGGCCGCCCAGACCGGTTTCCAGCACCACAAGGTCGCACTTTTCGCGTGCGAACCAAAGCAGTGCCAGTGCCGTGACAGCCTCGAACTCAACGGGCTTTTCACCGCCCTCGGCCTCGATGGCATCCGCTGCATCCATGACCTTCTTCGTCAGGCTGGCCAGCGTGCGGGGCGGGATCATCTCGCCGTCGATCTGGAACCGCTCACGGAAGTCCACCACATAGGGGCTGATGGTCAGGCCGGTCTTATAGCCTGCCGCCGTCAGGATCGCAGAGGTCATCGCCGCAAGGCTGCCCTTGCCGTTTGTGCCCGCAATATGGATGCACTGCAGCTCCTTTTCCGGGTTGCCCAAGTGGTCCATCAGATTTTGCATGCGGGCAAGGCCGGGTTTCCCCTGCCCCATGCGCGGCAGGGCGTGCAGGGCCTCGATTGCCTGTTGGGTCGTCATTCTTCGTCCTCCTCATCGTATTCGTCATCATCGGGTTCCGGGCGGTTCAGCTGTGCCTCGTGGGCACGGTGGGCGGCGCGGCGGGCCAGCCGCTCATGCTCACGGCGGCGCAGTTCCTCACGCTCTGCGCGCAGGGCGCGGTTTTCCCGCTCAACGCGGGCAAAGGCAGTGATGCCGCGAACGATCAGCAGAATAACCAGCGCCGCCAGCAGACCTGCTGTCACACCGGCCATGTCGATCCAGACATCCACCACCGACGAGCTGCGGCTGATGCTGCGCAGCTGGATCGTTTCGTCCATCAGCGCTGTTGTCATACCGCCGAGCAGCGGCCAGCTCATATGCCGTACAAAATGCTTTGTGTATACGCGGATGCAGAGCATCAGCAGGAAGCCCTCCAGCGCAAACTCTGAAAAATGTGCCAGCTTGCGCACGGTATGCTCTGACAGCGGGCCGAGATGGACTCTGGCCAGCAGGTTGTTGATATAGACCATGACCGCCTGACTGCGGGCTGAGGATACGGTTCCGCTTTCCATCGAATTGCGGAAGATAAATGCGATGCAGGCGATGAGCGCCGCCGTAAAGATCACGCGGAACACGATCAGCCACGGGCTTGTTTTCTCTCTTTCCATAATTCTCCTTTATCGCTCACTACTCCTCTATGAACTGACATTATAGCACCCGCGGGCAGCCAGAGCAAGTAAATTGGCGTAAATTTTGCATACTGCAGCAAGATCGGCTTGTCAGGATGCGCGCTGCGTGGTATTCTTAGGGCAAAAGAAAAAACGACTGCTGGGAGGCACCCATGAACATCCAGATCTTCGGCACAAACAAAAGCTTTGACACCAAAAAGGCGCAGCGCTGGTTCAAGGAGCGCGGCATCAAATTCCAGATGATCGACATGAAGGAAAAAGGCATGAGCCGCGGCGAGTTCGACAATGTCTGCCGCGCCGTCGGCGGGTGGGCGCAGCTTGTCGATGAGAGCGCAAAGGACAAAGACACGCTGGCACTGCTGCAATGGCTGGACGAAAGCCAGCAGGCGGACAAGCTGTTTGAGAACCAGCAGCTCATCCGCCAGCCCATTGTGCGAAACGGCAGGCTGGCCACCGTGGGGTACTGCCCCGATATATGGGAAAAGTGGGCGTGAGCGCATTTATTATCCGGCGATGCCCTTGACAAATTCCCCGCACTGCGGTACATTATAAGATACAAATGCAGTGCGAAAGAGTGTGCCCGAATCGTACTTTTGCAGCAAGCCGGGGGTTGATGCAAGCCCGGCAGAGCGCGGCGGGCGCTGTCACTTTCAAGCAGATGCGGTGAGAGGGGTGCTTCCCCTGCCAGCCGCATCCGGGTTTGCCGCCGTTATCCGGGCAGGCGGGCTGTTCGGCCTGCCGCAAAGCGGCCCGTAGCCGGGCAACTTGGGTGGTACCGCGACTTGAATTGATTCAGGCCGTCCCATGATAACTCATGGGGCGGCTTTTCTTTTTGCGCAAAGCGCCCCGCACATTTATCAGGAGGTTTTATCACATGCCGAAAGAACTCGCCAAACAGTATGCCCCGCAGGGCACCGAGGACCGCATCTACCAGAACTGGTGCGACAAGGGGTATTTCCACACCCAGATCGACCGCAGCAAAAAGCCGTTTACCATCGTAATGCCGCCGCCGAACGTCACCGGCCAGCTGCACATGGGCCACGCTATGGACGAAACCTGGCAGGACATTCTGACCCGCTACAAGCGGATGCAGGGCTACGCCGCCCTGTGGGTGCCCGGCACCGACCATGCCTCCATTGCGACCGAGGCCAAGGTCGTGGCCAAGATGCGCGAGGAGGGCCTGACCAAGGAGATGGTGGGCCGCGACGGCTTTTTGGAGCGCGCGTGGGACTGGAAGAACACCTACGGCAACCGCATCGTCAGCCAGCTGAAAAAGCTGGGCTGCTCCTGCGACTGGCAGCGCGAGCGCTTCACGATGGACGAGGGCTGCTCCGATGCCGTCAAGGAGGTGTTCGTCCGCCTGTACAACGAGGGGCTGATCTACCGCGGCAACCGCATGGTCAACTGGTGCCCCCACTGCAACACCTCCATTTCCGACGCCGAGGTGGAGTATGAGGAAAAGGACGGCAGCTTCTGGCACCTGCTCTACCCGGTCAAGGAGACCGGCGAGCTGCTGGAGCTGGCCACCACCCGCCCCGAGACGATGCTCGGCGATACCGCCGTTGCCATCAATGCGGAGGACCCGCGCTACAAGCACCTGCACGGCTGCCATGTTGTGCTGCCGCTGCTGGGCCGTGAGATCCCCATCGTCTGCGATGAGCATGCCGACATGGAAAAGGGCACCGGCGTTGTGAAGATTACCCCCGCCCACGACCCCAACGACTTCGAGGTCGGCAAGCGCCATGACCTGCCGATGATCCGCGTGCTGACCTACGACGGCCGCATGACCGGTGCTGCCGACAAGGCCGCCGTGGATGCCGAGAAGGCCGCCGGCCGCGCAGCCGCCGATGAGCCGGATGTTCTGGACTGCGGCAAATACGCCGGCATGACCGCGCTGGAGGCCCGCAAGGCCATTTTGGCCGATCTGGAGGCATGCGGTGCGCTGAAGGAGACCGAGCCCCTGACCCATGAGGTCGGCACCTGCTACCGCTGCCACTCCGTCATTGAGCCGATGGTCTCCAAGCAGTGGTTCGTCAAGATGGAGCCGCTGGCCAAGCCCGCCATCGAGAGCGTTGAGAAGGGCGAGATCAAGTTCGTGCCCGACCGCTTCACCAAGAACTACATCAACTGGATGAAGGGCGGCCGCGACTGGTGCATCAGCCGCCAGCTGTGGTGGGGCCACCAGATCCCCGCGTGGTACTGCGATGACTGCGGCGAGACCGTAGTTTCCAAGAATGCTCCCTGCAGCTGTCCCAAGTGCGGCAGCACTAAGCTGACCCAGGACCCCGACACGCTGGACACCTGGTTCAGCAGTGCGCTGTGGCCCTTCTCCACGCTGGGCTGGCCCAACGAGGACGCCGAGGACTACAAGTATTTCTACCCCACCAATACGCTGGTCACCGGCTATGACATCATCGGCTTCTGGGTGTCCCGCATGATCTTCTCCGGCCTCGCCTACACTGGCAAGGCCCCGTTTGACACGGTGCTGATCCACGGCATCGTCCGTGACAGTCAGGGCCGCAAGATGTCCAAATCTCTCGGCAACGGCATCGACCCGCTGGAGGTCATTGAGCAGTACGGCGCAGACGCTTTGCGCATGATGCTGATCATCGGCTCCACCGCGGGCAACGACATGCGCTACAGCGATGAAAAGGTGCTTGCCTGCCGCAACTTTGCCAACAAGCTGTGGAATGCCTCCCGCTTTGTGCAGATGAACCTGCCCGAGGACTTTGAGCCGGGCCTGCCCGCCGAGGATCTGCTTGACATGAGCGACAAGTGGATTCTGTCCGAGCTGGCCAAGGTCGCCGCCGAGGCCACCGCCAATCTTGATAAGTATGAGCTGGGTCTGGCCGCCGAGAAGGTCGAGAACTTCATCTGGGAGGTCTACTGCGACTGGTATATCGAGATCTGCAAGACCCGCCTGAACGGCGAGGACGCGGCCGCCGCCGATGCAGCCCGCAAGGTGCTGGTCTATGTGCTGGACAAAGCGCTCAAGCTGCTGCACCCCTTCATGCCGTTCATCACCGAGGAACTCTATCAGGCCCTGCCCGGCAGCGGCGAGACCATTATGACCGAGAAGTGGCCCGGCGATGAGAACATGAAGATCTGGGCCGAGGATTGCGCTGACTTTGAAAAGCTGATGGACTACATCAAGGCTGTCCGCGCCATGCGTGCCGAGATGAATGTTCACCCGGCCAAAAAGACGAGCATGATCATCGAGACCGCCAGCCCGGCCGCCTTTGAGAAGGGCGGCGCCTATCTGGCCCGCTTCGCCTTTGCGACCGATGTGACTGTCACCGGCAAGTACACCGGCAGCACCGAGGGCATGGTCAATGTGGCTACCCCCGATGCCAAGGGCTTTATCCCGATGATGGAGCTGATCGACCGTGAGAAGGAGCTGGCCCGCCTGAACAAGGAGATGGCGAAGGCTGAGAAGGAGCTGACCATGTTCGAGAATCAGCTCAAGAACCCGAAGTTTGTTGAGAAGGCCCCCGCCAAGCTGGTGGAGGAGACCCGCGCCAAGCTGACCGCCGCCCAGGATAAGCTGGCCAAGCTCAAGGAGAGCATCGCGGCGCTGGGGTAAGTTCTAAAGGCTTTCCCCGTAAAGGAAGCTGTCAGCGCAGGTGACTGACGAGAACAGCGTCCCGCAGCAGCTCGTTCACGGGCAATACTGGCACGCTCGCCCCTCATCCGGCCCTTCGGGCCACCTTCCCCCGCAGGGGGAAGGCTTTTCAGCCACAAACAAAAAATAACCCCGCCCCGTCAGGAGTCGCATCCTGACGGGGCGGGGTTTTCTCGTTACAGCACAAAAATCGCAGGGAAAAGTTTCAAAGCAAATTACTTGCGGCGCTTGCCCTTGCCGCACTTGCGGGTGTTGGCCTTGGCAGCAGCAGTCTTGACGGCCTCAACAGCCTTCTCAGCGGCAGGCTTCACAGCCTCGACCGTCTTTTCAACAACAGGCTCAGCAGCCTTGACAGCCTTCTCGACAACAGGCTTCGCGGCCTCAACGGTCTTTTCGACAGCGGGCTTGGCGGCCTTGACGACCTTCTCGGCGGCGGGCTTTGCGGCCTTGACGACCTCGGTAGCAGCCTTCTCGGCAGCGGCCTTGGCCTTGACAGTGGTGGCCTTGACGCTGGTCTTGGGCTTGCGGGTCACCTCATCAATGGTCCAGAACTGGTTATCGCCGTTGACATCGGCCCAGATCTGCAGCACAGTGCCGTTCTCGGTAGCCATGCCGGGGTCCAGCAGCTTACCGGCCAGGTTGGACTTGATCTTGACGCGGCCGTCGTTGGTAGGCTCCACGACCCACAGCTGGCTGGAGGCCTGTGCGCCCTCCCACTGGTGAACGCGGGTGCCGTCGCTGACGCCGCCCATATCCAGATCCATCATCTTGCCGGTGAAACGGTTCTGGATGCGGTAGACGCCGTCACCCGCTGCGACAAAGCCCCACTGCTGCCACTCAAAGTTGGCATTGTCCATCAGCTGGATCTTTGCGCCGTTGTCGATGTTATAATCAGCAACCTCAACGACCTTGCCGTTGGCGGCGCTGATGGTGTAGAACTTACCCGCGGTAAGTACGGTCTGTGCGATCTTCTTTCTGGGTGCCATAATGCAATACCCTCCTGTTTATCATAAAAAGTAAACTACCTTTAGGGCGGCCGTTTTTTCCCTCAGGCCGCAGCGCAAGACACTGCATTTTGCGTGTCTACGCATCCTATTATAACCACTTTTTTCCTGTCCGTCAACTTTTTCGCGCTGTTGCGGCATTTTGCACAAAAACTGCCGGAGCAGCACAAGCTATCCCGGCAGTTTTGATTGATTTCAGGCTGATTTGCGACCTTTTTCGACCGCTGCCGTATCAGCTGTTCTCGGCAAAATTGCCGGTGTACAGCCGGTAATAGCGCCCCTTCTGGGCGATCAGCTCGTCATGGGTGCCGCGCTCAATGATACGGCCCTGCTCCAGAACCATGATGCAGTCGGAGTTGCGCACCGTGGACAGGCGGTGGGCAATGACAAAGGTGGTGCGGCCGTACATCAGGCCGTCCATGCCGTCCTGCACAAGCTTCTCGGTGCGGGTGTCGATGGAGGAGGTCGCCTCATCGAGGATCAGCACCGGCGGGTCTGCAACGGCGGCGCGGGCAATGGCCAGCAGCTGGCGCTGGCCCTGGCTCAGGTTCGTGCCGTCACCGGTCAGCATCGTGTTGTAGCCCTCGGGCAGATGCTTGATGAAGGTATCGGCGTTCGCCAGTCTGGCGGCGGCCATGCACTCCTCATCGGTGGCGGTCAGGCGGCCGTAGCGGATATTCTCCATAACCGTGCCGGTAAACAGGTGGGTATCCTGCAGCACGATGCCCAGCGAGGAGCGCAGCGCGTCCTTCTCAATGGCCTTGATGTCCAGACCGTCATAGTAGATCTGGCCCTTCTGGATATCGTAGAAGCGGTTGATCAGGTTGGTGATGGTCGTCTTACCGGCGCCGGTGGAGCCGACAAAGGCGATTTTCTGGCCCGGGCGGCCGTAGAGGTTGATGTCGTGCAGAACGATCTTCTTCTCATCATAGCCGAAATCAACATCCTTAAAGACGATGTCACCCTTCAGCTCCGTGTAGCTGGGCTTTCCGTCAGCACCCACATGCTTCCACGCCCATGTGCCGGTGGATTCGTTCGTCTCGGTGACGGAATCGTCCGCCAGATATTTCGCGTGGACCAGCGTCACATCGCCCTCGTTGACCTCAGGCTTCTCGTCCAGCAGGGCAAAGATACGCGCACCGCCTGCCAGCGCCATGACAACCGAGTTCAGCTGCATCGAAATCTGGGTGATCGGCTGGTTGAAGCTCTTGTTGAAGGTCAGGAAGCTGGCCAGCTTACCCAGTGTCAGGCTGCCGCCGACGCCGCTGATGGCCAGCGCACCGCCGACCACCGCGCACAGCACATAGGACAGGTTGCCCAACTGGCCGTTGACCGGCATCGCCACCAGAGAGTAGGCGTTTGCCTTGTCAGCGCTGTGGAACAGCTCATCATTGAGCTTGTCGAACTCGTCGATGGCGATCTGCTCATGGCAGAACACCTTGATGACCTTCTGGCCGTTCATCATCTCCTCAATGTAGCCGTTGACCTTGCCCAATTCCTGCTGCTGCTTGAGGAAGTATTTGCCGGAGTTTCCGGTCAGATACTTCGTGGCCAGCATCATAACGCCGACCATCACCAGCGTAAGCAGGCTCAGGGGAACGCTCAGGTAGAGCATCGAGAGGAATACGCTGACCACCGTAATGATGGTGTTGACAAGCTGCGGCAGGCTCTGGCTGATCATCTGGCGCAGGGTGTCGATGTCGTTGGTGTAGATCGACATGATGTCGCCGTGGGCGTGGGTATCAAAATATTTGATAGGCAGCGTCTGCATGTGGGTGAAGAGCTCATCGCGCAGGCTCTTCAGACTGCCCTGCGTGATGGTTGCCATCAGGCGGTTCTGCACAAAGACAGCGATAATGCCCACCGCGTAGAACCCTGCCACGCGCAGAATCGCATGGAACAGGCCGGAGAAATCGTTGCTTCCATCCTTCAACAGCGGCAGAATGTACCCGTCAATGAGGGTCTGCATGAACAGTGTGCCCTGCACCTGGGCAAACACCGCCAGCAGAATGCAGCAGAGCACGATGATGACCTGCGCCTTGTACTGGTTCATGACATACCCGAGGATACGCTTGAACACCTTGCCGGGATTTTCGACCTTGGGGCGGGGGCCGTTACTGCGTCCGCCGGGGCCGACTTTTACCACTTTCGCTTGCTGTGCCATCAGGCTTCCCCTCCCTTCTCGTCAAAATCGCCGGAGCCCTTGGTCTGGCTGTTGTAGACATCCTGATAGATCGCGTTGTTTTTGAGCAGGTTGGCGGGGGTGTCAAAGCCGCTGACCCTGCCGTTGTCAAGCACAAGGACCCGGTCCGCATTCTCAACGGAGGAGATGCGCTGGGCGATGATAAACACCGTCGTGCCGGGAATCTTCTCGGCAAAGGAGTGGCGGATCTTCGCATCCGTGGCGGTATCGACAGCGGAGGTCGAGTCATCCAGAATCAGGATGCGGGGCTTTTTCAGCAGTGCGCGGGCAATGCAGAGGCGCTGCTTCTGACCGCCCGAGACATTGTTGCCGCCCTGCTCGATGTGGGTCTGGTACTTATCGGGGAAGCGCTCGATAAACTCATCGGCACAGGCCTGCTTGCAGGCCTCCACGATCTCGGCGTCGGTGGCGTCGGGGTTGCCCCAGCGCAGGTTGTCGGCAATCGTACCGCTGAACAGCTCGTTTTTCTGCAGCACCATGGCCACATTGTTGCGCAGCGTGTCCAGATCATAGCTGCGTACATCTACACCGCCGATGATGACGCGGCCCTCGGTCGCATCGTACAGGCGGGGCAGCAGCTGCACCAGACTGGACTTGGCCGAGCCGGTGCCGCCGATAATGCCGATCGTCTCTCCGGAGCGGATGTCGAGGTCAATATCCTCCAGCGCCTTCTCGCCGTCCTTCTTGTAGGCAAAGCTGACATGATCGAACTTGACCGAGCCATCCTTGACCTCCATGACAGGGTCCTCACCATTCTTGAGATCGGACTGCTCGTCCAGAACCTCAGCCACACGCCTTGCGGAGGCCATAGACATCGTGATCATGACAAAGACCATCGAGAGCATCATCAGGCTCATCAGGATGTTCATGCAGTAGCTCAGCATGCTCATCAGATCGCCGGTGGTGAAGGCGGTCGCGCCGGAGCTGACAATGAGCTGTGCGCCCAGCCAGGAGATCAGCAGGATGCAGCTGTAAACGGTCAGCTGCATGAGCGGGGCGTTCCATGCAAGGATCATCTCGGCGCGCATAAGCAGGCGGCGGACATTCTCGCTGGCCTTTTTGAACTTTTTGCCCTCAAAATCCTCGCGGACATAGGCCTTGACCACACGGATGGCGGAGACATTCTCCTGCACGCTCTCGTTCAGGTCGTCATATTTGCGGAATGCCTCGCCGAAATATTTGGTGGCGCGGCTCATGATAAAGACGAGCGCGCCGCCCAGCAGGATAACAGCGACCAGATAGACGCTTGCCAGCTCACGATTGATGGCGAAGGACATGATCAGCGCCACGATCATGCTGGCAGGCGCACGGATCGACATGCGCAGCAGCATCTGATAGGCGTTCTGGATATTCGTCACATCGGTGGTCATGCGGGTGACAAGGCCCGCCGTGGAGTATTTGTCGATGTTGGCAAAGCTGAAGGTCTGGATGTTGCGGAACATCGCGCGGCGCAGGTTGCGGGCAAAGCCGGTGGCCGCATGTGAGCCGGCAACAGCGCCCAGAATACCGAACAGCAGGCCGAACAGCGCCGCCACGATCATCTGTGCGCCGACCGTGTAGATGACCTGCATATTGCCCGGCGTAACGCCGTTGTCAATGATGGAGGCCATCAGCCGCGGGATGATCATTTCCATGATGACTTCCGCGATCATAAAGACCGGTGTCAGCACGGATACCAGCCGAAAGCCTTTTGTTTCGCGTCCGAGTGTTTTTAACAAGTGGTATTTCCCCTCTCTTGTGTTATATTTCCTTCTTCCAGAATATGCTGCGCGTTTTTCAGCGTCAGTTCCAGCACAGCGCGGGCCGCGGCGACCTGCTGCGGGTCAATGCCGGCCTGCAGGTCATCCTCAAACTGTGCAATGCAGGCTTCGATCTGTTCATGGCAGGCACGGCCCTTGTCTGTGGCCACCAGCCGTTTCAGGCGGGCGTCCTTCTCGACGGCACAGCGGGTGATAAATCCGTCCTGCTCCATCCCCTGCAGCATTGCCGTCACGCTTGAGCGGCGGATATTGAACCACTGCTCAATATCGCGCTGGTAGACATCCCGCCCGCTGCGGTTGCCGCGGACGATGTCGCCCAGCACCATGCCCCGCACGCCGGAAAGATCCGGGTTGACGCCGGAAATGCGGGCATCGAGCGCCCTGCGTATGACCCGCGAGGTCTGGTTCAGCAGCGCACCGAAGTGAACATCGGCACAGCAGCCGCATTCATTTTGCGATTCATCGCACATTTCTTCCCTCCTGTTCTGATTTTCGGGCAAAAATCAGTTAGCTTTCTAATTGTTCGTAATCTAACTGTTCGTTTGCGTACTTTACAAGTATAGCACAGGTCTGGGGAATGTCAAGAGGGATTTTCAGCTTGTGCCTGCGTTGTTTTCCGGTTCCACCCCCAGATACGGCAGCGCCTTTTTCAGCACCTCGGCGCAGACCGGGCCGGAGAGTGCGCCGCCGCTGGTGGTCCAGCTGTGGGGTTCGTCCAGACAGATCAGCACCGCAATTTTGGGGTCATCTATGGGCGCGACCGACACAAAGCTGGCGATGCGCGCCCCCTCGTTGGCACTGTCCAGCTTCTGGCTGGTGCCGCTTTTGCCGCCGACACGGTAGCCCGCCACAGCCGCCTGCTTGCCGGTGCCGCTGGTCACGACGCCCTCCATCAGGCGGCACATCGTGGCCGAGGTTTCCTCGCTGATGACCTGCCGCTTCACCACAGGCTCTATCTCCTTTATGACTTGCCCGTCCGGTGCCGTGATCCTGCTGACGAGATACGGCTGCATCAGCTTCCCGCCGTTGACCACCGCGCAGACGGCCGTAAGCATCTGCAGGTAGCTCACCTTGCTGCTCTGCCCGAAGGAGCAGCTTGCCAGCTCCACCGGGCCCATCCGGTCGGCGGTGTAGTACTCGCTGCGGCGTATCTCGCCCGGCAGGTCGATGCCGGTCGGCGCCCGCAGTCCAAATGCGGCGAAATAGTCACAGAAGCGCTCCTTGCCAAGCCTCGCACCGATCTGGATAAAGCAGGGGTTGCAGCTGACGGCCAGCCCTCTGGCAAAGGTCTCGCTGCCGTGGATATGGCCGTTGGCGCAGCGGAACCGTGTGCCCGCCACCGTGATCCTGCCCGCGCAGGTGAAATAATCCGTGGCCTTGCAGGCACCGCTGTCCAGCGCCGCCGCAGCCGTGATAAGCTTGAACACACTGCCCGGCTCATACAGGTCGCTGATGGCCTTGTTGCGCCACTGCGCCTGCTGCGCCCGCTGCAGGGCGGCGCTGCGTTCCTCGCCCTGCAGGGCGTTCACCGTGTCGCGGGCTTCCTTGTTTATAAGGCTGCGCGGCGCGTTGGGGTCGTAGTCCGGCTGGCAGGACATTGCCAGCACCGCGCCGGTGTGTACATCCATAACGATGCCGACACCCCGCTCGGCAACATGATGCTCGGCCACGGCGGCGGACAGCGCACTTTCCAGCCAGTGCTGGATCTGGGCGTCGATCGTCAGGGTCAGCGTATTGCCGGGCACCGCATCCACAAGGGTCTGGTAGTGGGTGGGCATGTCGTAGCCCCATGCGTTTTTGGCGGTCAGTATGCGCCCGTTCTCCCCTGTCAGTTCGTCATTGTAGCGCAGCTCCAGCCCCCACAGCCCCGCATTGTCCACATCGGTAAAGCCGAGGATGCCGCCCATAAAATTTCCCTGCGGGTAGACGCGCTTGGTGTCCTGCCGGATCTGAACACCCTGCACACTATTGTCGCGGCACCAGTCCCGGACCGCATCGGCCATCGCCTTGTCCACGCGGCGGCGCAGCAGGCAATCGTTGGAGGTCCGCTGGCTGAATTTTGCCAGTGTCTCGGCGTAGTCCAGCTCCAGAATCTCGCTCAGCGCCCTTGCGGCAGGCTCCACGGCTTCATCCGCCATCTCCCGCGGGGCGGCGCGGATCGTCCAGCAGGTCTCACTGGCCGCAAGCAGCGTGCCGTCCGCAGCATAGATCTCTCCGCGCGCAGCAGGCAGCGTGGCCCCGCGCAGCTGCTGGTCCGCGGCGCGCAGCGCATAGCCGCCGGGGTCGCGCAGCATCAAAACAAAAAGCCGCACCGCCAGCCCGCCCAGACACCCGACCGCCAGCACCGCCGCCAGCAGCCGCGTGCGCAGGCGCATTTTTGTGTTCAGCTGCGGTGTGATATGACGCATAGCACCAGCCCCCTTCCCCATACGATAAGCGTATGAGGACCCGACTGGCAAAATGCCGAATAATCGCGGAGAAGTTCTCCATATTGACGATTGACCTTTTAGACAAAAAAGAGGTATACTGTTAATACCTAATTGTGACATTTAATTGTCAAAGTACGGAGCATTATTGTAAGGAGGCAATCCCTATGGCTAGATTTACTTTACCCCGTGACCTTTACCACGGCCCCAATGCACTGGAGGCATTGAAGACCCTGCCCGGCAAGCGCGCCATGATCTGCGTTGGCGGCGGCTCCATGAAGCGTTTCGGTTTTCTGGATCGCGTAGAGGCTTACTTAAAGGAAGCCGGCATGGAGGTCGAGCTGTTTGAGGGCATCGAGCCCGATCCCTCCGTCACCACCGTCATGAAGGGTGCCGAGGCAATGCTGAAGTTTGAGCCCGACTGGATCGTAGCGATCGGCGGCGGCTCCCCCATCGATGCAGCCAAGGCGATGTGGATCAAGTATGAGTACCCCGAGATCACCTTTGAGGAGATGTGCAAGGTGTTCGGCATCCCGCCGCTGCGCCGCAAGGCACACTTCTGCGCCATCTCCTCCACCTCCGGCACTGCGACCGAGGTGACGGCCTTCTCGATCATCACCGACTATGACAAGGGCATCAAGTATCCCATCGCGGACTTTGAGATCACCCCCGATGTCGCCATCGTTGACCCCGAGCTGGCCCACACCATGCCCAAAAAGCTGGTCGCCCACACCGGTATGGACGCCATGACCCATGCGATCGAGGCGTATGTCTCCACCGCCAACTGCGACTTTACCGACCCGCTGGCCCTGCACGCCATTGAGATGATTCAGGCGGATCTCGTCGGCAGCTACAACGGCGATATGGAAAAACGCGATGCCATGCACAACGCACAGTGTCTGGCCGGCATGGCTTTCTCGAACGCTTTGCTGGGCATCGTCCACAGCATGGCCCACAAGACCGGCGCAGCCTTTGCTGATTACGGCGCTCACATCATCCACGGTGCTGCCAACGCCATGTACCTGCCCAAGGTCATCGCCTTCAACGCCAAGGATCCTACCGCCAAGGCACGCTACGGCGTCATCGCCGACAAGATGCATCTGGGCGGCAGCAATGACGATGAGAAGGTCGCGCTGCTGATCAAATACCTGCGCGGCATGAATGACGACCTGAACATCCCGCACTGCATCAGCCACTACGGCCCCGACTCCTACCCCTGCGAGCAGGGCTTCGTCCCGGAGAATGTCTTCCTTGAGAGACTGCCCGAGATTGCCAAGAACGCCATCGCAGACGCCTGCACCGGCTCCAACCCGCGCCAGCCGAGCCAGGAGGAGATGGAAAAGCTGCTGAAGTGCTGCTACTACGACACCGAGGTCGATTTCTGATTATAACAAGCCCGCAGCTGCTTTTCTGCGCTGCGTAACCCCTGCCCCGGCCGCATAAAGCGGCCGGGGTTTTTGTGCGCCGCAAAAGTAAGCAATATACTTGCGATTTGATTTTTTGCGATTTTGCCTGCAAACGCTGTCGCCGCGGGCTTTTCCGCGCATTTTTGCCGCACGGCCTACCCATTGATTTCGCATACATTTTGCTGTATACTATCCATGTAAAGCCTATGCAAAACGCATGTAAAAAGGAGCAATACCATGGCAGTCACCGCAAAACCGCAGGCACCCATGTTTACCAAACGGGCGCTGTTTACACTGATCTGGCCCCTTCTGCTGGAGCAGACCCTCAGCGTCACAATGGGTATGGCCGACACCCTGATGGTTGCCGGCGTGGGCGAGGCCGCTGTCTCGAGTGTTTCGCTGGTTGACAGCCTGAATGTTTTGATCATTCAGATCCTGTCTGCACTGGCCACCGGCGGCGCAGTCATTGCCAGCCAGTATCTGGGCCGCAAGGATACCGAAAACGCCGGGCGCAGCGCGGCCCAGCTGTACAGCGTGCTTGGCCTCTCGACTGTGGCGGTGGGCATCCTCTGCATGCTACTCTCCCGCCCGATCCTGCGCGGCGTTTTCGGCAGCATTGATGAGGATGTCATGCGGTTTGCCCAGCAGTATTTCCTTATCAGCGCCGTGTCCTACCCCTTCATCGGCCTGTACAACGGCGGCGCGGCTCTTTTCCGCGCACAGGGCAACAGCCGCATCAGTATGCTGGCCAGCCTTGTCATGAATGTCATCAACATTGCAGGCAACGCACTGCTGATCTATGGCTTCGGCATGGGGGTCATCGGCGCAGCGCTGGCCACCCTGATCGGCCGTGTCTTTGCCGCCGTGTTTATCCTGTGGCAGAACCAAAAGCTCTGCAACCCGCTGCGGGTCCAAAGCCTTGCCGACCTGCGGCCGCGGCGCACCCCCATCATGCAGATCCTCTCCATCGGCATCCCGTCCGGCCTTGAAAACGGCATGTTCCAGATCGGCAAGCTCTGCGTCAGCAGCCTGACCTCCACGCTGGGCACCTCGGCCATCGCGGCCAACGCCGTTGCCAACACACTTTCAACGCTGGCAAACATCCCCGGCAACACAATGAGCCTTGCCATGATCCCTGTTGTCGGCCAATGTCTGGGCGCAGGCGAGAAAAAACAGGCCAAGCGGTATGTGTTTCTGCTGGTGAGCATTGCCATGGTCGGTCTGGCAGCTGCCAATGCCGCGCTGTTCTTCCTGATCCCTCTGCTCGTGGTCTGGTTCAACCTCTCGGCGGAGGCCTCCGCCCTCTGCACCATGGTCGTGCGCATGTTCAACATTGCCAGCGTCTTTCTATGGGCCTGCAGCTTTACGCTGCCCAACGCCCTGCGCACCGGCGGCGATGCCAAATTCACCATGACGGTCAGCATCATAAGCATGTGGCTGTTCCGCGTTATCCTGAGCTATGTCTTTGTGCTGCAGTTCCATCTGGGGCTGGCCGGCGTCTGGCTGGGCATGTTCATCGACTGGCTCTGCCGCGACATCTGCTTTATCGCCCGCTTTATCAGCGGCAAGTGGATGGAGCATAAGGTCATATAAAATACAAGCCTCCCCCGCCTGTGATATGCGCAGTGCATATCACGGGCGGGGGAGGTTTTTTATGGGTCAGATTTTTCGGGCAGTCACTCGACCATATACTCAAAGTCAATACGGCCCAGCGCCACATCGGCGGCGGCCACCTGAATCTTCATCGAGGAGCCGAGCATCCAGCTCTTGCCGGTCAGCGGGTCGAGCATGCTCACCCCGTCAATGACCTGCGGCTCGCCCTTGCAGAGCTGCGCGGCGGGCACAAAGCCCTCGACCGTGTTCTCCAGCTCGACAAAGACGCCGCGCGGCGTGATGCCCGCGACCGTGCCGGTATAGACCTCGCCCAGATGGTTGTGCATATACTCGGCCTTATACAGGTCCTCGACATCGCGCTCGATGCGGACGGCTGCGACCTCCTGCTTGCTGGACTTCTCGCTGGCCTGCTGGGCAAACTCGTTGAATTCCTTCTGCAGCTGGCTGGCGGACGCACCGAGCAGCATCTCGCTCAAAATGCGGTGAATAGCAAGGTCGGGATAGCGGCGGATGGGGCTGGTAAAGTGGGCATAATCTGCCAGCACCAGACCGTAATGGCCAAGGGGCTGCGGTGCGTAGCGGGCCTTCTGCATACTGCGCAGGATGCCGGTGTGAACCGGGATCTGGATGGGCTGGTCGCGGGTCTCATCGAGCAGGGCGGCCAGCTCCAGCTGTGTCGGAATGGGGTTCTTGAACTTGGCGTTCAGCCCGCAGGCCAGCAGCGTGGCGGACAGCTTTTCCATCTTCTCGGCGTCCGGGGCCTCATGCACACGGTAGAGGAAGGGCACCTTGTTGGTGCGGCCTGCGTTGGCGGCGCACTGGTTGGCCAGCAGCATGAACTCCTCGATCATGCACTCGGAGGTGCCGCGGTCGCGCTTGACGATGTCCACGCAGCGGCCGTTCTCGTCCATGACAAGCTTTGCCTCGTTGGACTCAATGTCCATGCCGCCGCGGGCCTTGCGCAGCACAAGGCGCTTGCGGTACAGCTCGTCCATGGCGGGCAGCTGATCCAGCACAGCCTCATATTTCGTCTTGAGGTCAGTCAGGTCGGCGTCTGTTTCAGATTCCGGGGGTTCCAGCAGGGCATTGATCTCCTTGTAGACGCCCTTGACGCGGCTGCAGATGACGCTCTTGACAAACTTGTAGCTGCGGATCTCGCCGTTCTCGTCCAGACGCATCAGGCAGGAGAAAGCCAGACGATCCTCGCCCTCATTCAAGGAGCAGATGCCGTTGGACAGCTGGGTCGGCAGCATCGGAATGACCTTGTCGGCGTAGTAGATGCTGGTCGCACGCTCATAGGCCTCCTCGTCCAGCGCAGAGCCGGGGCGGACATAGTGGCTGACATCCGCGATGTGAACGCCCAGCTCATAGCCGTCCTCAAGCTTCTGCAGGCTGATGGCATCGTCAATATCCTTCGTCTCGGCAGAGTCGATCGTAAAGATGGGAATACCGCGCAGATCCAGACGCTTAGCAGCCTCGGTCGGGTCGATGACGGCGTTATCGTATGCATGCGCCTCCTCCAGCACCTCCGGCGGGAATTCCTGCCGGACATTGCGGCCGTAGAGGATCGCCTTGGCACACTCGGAGGCGTAGTCGGAGGAGCCGAACTTTTCGACCACGGCGGCGCGGTGGTCGCTGTGGCGGTTGCCGCGGTGGGTAATAAGGAAGCCGACCTTATCCCCCAGATGTACGCCCTCGCTCCCCTGCTTGGCCAGCAGGAACTTCACATCACGGCAGCCGTCCGGCTCGACCGCCATGCGGCCGTCCTCAGACAGGCAGACCGTACCCGCAAAGCGGTTGTTGGGGACAGTGACCTCCACGACCTCACCCTCAGAGGAGCCCTCCACGCGGGGATGGTCGAACAGCTTGACATTGATCTTGTCGTTGGGCATCGCGCCGTGCAGGGCGCGGCCGGGGATGAAGATGTCGCCCTCGCCGTCATCGCGGCTGGCAAAGCCGAAGCGGGCTGCCAGCTTGACCAGCGTGCAGGGAATGGCCGCCGGGGCGTTTGTGTTCTCATAGGTGGCAAAGCCCGGCACATAGGTGCCGTTGCGCATCGACAGCTCGCCGGTGGCGACCATAGCCGATACGCTGGTGCGCAGGCGGGAATTGTCCACCTGCAGGTTATTCTGCAGCTCACGCAGCGTCATGGGGCGGCGCTTGACTGCGTTTAAAATACTTTTCTGTAACGGTGTCATGTGTACTCCTTTAATTTACGCCGCACCGCCGTCCGGCGGTGCCCTTCCGATATCCCACAAAAAACGGCCCGCCGGGGCGCTGCTTGCAAAGCTGACGCGCTTGGCGGACCCATTTTGTTTCTTTGCTTACCCTGCGAGCATCACAGGCGTGCGCTCAGGACGCAGACGACCAGCGTAACGACGAAGAAAACAACGCCGAAAACCTTGGTCAGCTTAGCCAGCTTGGCGTCCACGCCGCGCTCACGGCCGGCAGCCATCGTAGCAGAGCTTTCGCCCATGATAGCGCCGGACAGGCCCTGACCCTTCTGCTCCTGCGCGAGGGTAAAGACGATGATCAAAACAGACACGACGACGAGGACGACGCCGAGAGCGATCTCATACCAGTTCATTGCTTAGCACTCCTTCTATTTCTATCCACGCCGCCATGGCGCGAAAAGTCTCATGCACCGTACAGTATAGCATAGTTTTCTGTGCGTTGCAAGCGCTTTTTTCGCGTTTTTAAAGCAATTCAGTTCTGAAAGGCAATTTTCTCCCCCTGCACCAGCGGATAACGCACCAGCCGGGTGCCGTCCAGATCCTCACGGTGCATATCCACCGCCGTGATCTGGTGGTTGCCGTAGGTCGTGTAGTAGTAAATTCCCTTGTCGGCGTTGCAGCAGCTTGTATACAGCGTGATCTCATACTTGCCGCCGTCCAGCTCGCAGCAGCCGCGCTGCTGTTCAACCGCGTGCAGAATGTGGAAGAACTGCCCCACACTCTCGGCCTCGCTGTCACCGGATTTTGAGTTCATCTTGACGAATGCCGCCCGCACAAAGCGGGACTGGCTGGACAGATCCCCCGGCAGGCCCAGCCCGCCCAGCCCGCGGCTGTAGGCAGGCAGGTCAAGGCCGTCCGCAAAGGTATTTTCGGGGGTACGGGGCGACAGCGCACGGTAGTTGTTCAGCGCAAAAAGCTGCTGCGGGAAGGGCGGGTTGTTTGTCAGCACACCCACGGGGTTGTCGTAGATATGCAGCCCATCGGCGGTGGATTCCACCGTAATGCTGCCGGTCTTGTCGGCCACAAGCCAGTGCAGCTGTGCCAGCGGCAGCTGGTCACTGAACGGGATATTTACAATGTTGGCCTTCTCCAGCAGGGCACGGGCCTCTGCCAGCGTTGCACAGCTGCCCAGCAGCCAAGGGATCAGCTCAAATTGGGTAATGTTGTTTTTACCGTCTGCCGCCGGGTGGTAGACGGCGTTGCCCACAAAGTTCAGCCCGGCAACGCCGAGGCCCTTTTCATTGATGGCATCGTAATACAGCGGGTACTCCCCTGCCACATAGGCCATGCCGATCATGGCATACCTTGTGCGGAAATCCCCCATGCAGCGCAGGGCCAACGGATAGCTGCGCGGCGTGACCGTGACTTCATCCCCATAGGAGAATTCATAGTCAAGATTGCGTCCGAAATAGAAATCTGTTGTCTTATAAGTTGCTGCGGTACACATGGCAAATGCCCCTTTCCTATTTCCTGATACGACTAGTGTAGCACGCCGGGGCCGGATAATCCACCATAAATTGTAAACAATCCGGCCGTTCAGCCGCACTTACAGGCCGGCAACCGAGTCGATCGGCATCGACATAAAGATGCCCTGCGCCGCACTGTGCATACCGCAGCTTTCACCCAAGGATTGCATAAGGGCGACCTTGTTGGCAGATTCCGTCAATACCAGAACGATTTCCTTTTCATCCTGCACGCTCAGCCCCCAAAAGCCGGTTGCCTCCTCATTGCCGATGCGCCGGCTGCGGATGACGGTGCCGCCGGTGGCACCCGCCGCGCGAACCGCCTTCATCACATCATCGCTGAAGCCGCTGTTCACGATCGCTGCAACCAGAGAGTGTTTCGTTTCAGACATACTGTTTTCTTCCTTTCCGCTGGTATTCAGAACATCCTTGCCTGCATCGTGGTCCAGAATACGCAAGATCATGTTGTTTGCACCGTTTAAAGGGATCGTAAAAGCAATGCCGCTGTTGGCTTTGTGCAGCTGCAATTCCGTATGGAGCTTTTCCATCAAAATCGGGGACAAATGCTTCGGGACCATGCTGACCAGAACACTTTTGTCAATGCTGCCAAGGCCGAGCATATCCATGATCTCGCTGGAGGCTGTCCCCTCGGCATTAAAACGGTATTGCAGCGGCAGCGCCCCTTTCCTGAACATCTCGGCTGCGTGTTCTGCCAGCTTCGGCGTTGTGATCAGCACCAGCAGCTGAAATGACACTTTCTTCTCATGCTCCATTTTAGTCGCCCTCCTCAAGATCAACGATCATATCGCAGTCATCGGCGATAGCCGCCGGTACGGTCTGCGTCCGCTTAGCGGTTTTCAGCTTGTATACCAGCCCCATAAGCTGAATGGCGATCAGCGGCGTCAGGGCAACCAGCGCAACAACACCGAACGCATCGGTCATCAGGTTGCCGCCCAGTGCCTCACATACGCCGATGCTGAGCGGCAGCAAAAAGGTCGAGGTCATCGGGCCGCTGGCAACGCCGCCGGAGTCAAACGCAATGCCGATAAAAATATCCGGCACTAAGCGGGACAGCACCAGCGCAATGATGTACCCGGGGATGACGAGCCACTGGATGGATATGCCGGTCAGCACGCGCAGCATGGCCAGACCGACACTGGCTGCCACACCGATCTGCATACAGCGGTTCATCATTTTGACCGAGATGGCGCCGTTTGTGACGGCCTCCACCTGATGGTTCAGCACCTGAATGGCAGGCTCTGCTTTGACAATGTAGTAGCCGATCAGCGCACCGACAGGAACCAAAATCCAGCGCAGCGATAGCCCTGCCAGCTCCTTGCCAAGATAGGCGCCAACGGGTGCAAACCCGACATTGGCACCGCACAAAAACAGCACCAGCCCAATATAGGTATACCCAAATCCGACGATGATGCGCTTGATTTGCAGCCCATGGTAGCGGTGGGTCAGCCATTGGAAAATCAAAAACACCCAGAGGATCGGTACCAGTGAAAGAAGCACCTCCCTGGTGTAGAGCGGCAGCCCCTGCGCAAACACCCGGGCAACATCCTGCGTGGTGACAACGGTGGCAACATCGGTAAGGGTGTAGGCCGCCTCGGTCGGCTTAAAGAAACAGCCGAGGATCAGCACCGCCAGAATCGGCCCCACGCTGGAAAGCGCCACCAGACCGAAGCTGTCATTTGCCGCGTTTTTATCGCTGCGCACCGAGGCCAGCCCGACACCCATGGCCATAATAAAGGGTACGGTCATTGGGCCGGTGGTGACGCCGCCGGAGTCAAAGGCCACTGCCAAGAACTCCTTGGGCACAAAAGCAGACACCAGAATGAGCGCCAGATAGCAAACGATCAGCAGCATCGACAGGCTGATCTTATAGCGGATACGCACGATGGCCAGCGCCAGAAACAGCCCCACGCCGACAGCCACCGTCATGATCAACACCATGTTCGGCACAGACGGCACCTGCCCCGCAAGGACCTGCAGATCCGGCTCCGACACGGTAATGATGACACCCATGAGAAACCCTGTCAGCAGGACTGTAAGCAGTTTTTTCATTTTGGAGATCTGCACGCCAACGCCTTCGCCGAGCGGCGTCATCGCCATCTCTGCGCCAAGCTGGAAAAAGCCCATGCCAACGATCAGCATCAGGGCGCCTGTCAGGAACATGACTACGCTTCCCAGCTCCATCGGGATCACAAAGATGCTGAGCATCAGGACGATCCCGGTGATCGGAAGCACGGCAGAGAGCGACTCTCTGATTTTTTCTTTCAGTTTTACATTCAATTCTACGCCCACCTTTCAACAGAGAGTTGTTTTTTGCACGGTGCCTTCGAGGCGCCGCATTCCCCTAAAAGCACACCACGTTGTGCATTTGCGCGTTCACGCAAATATCATTGCCTTCATTTTACACTACAAACGCCCCCGCCGCAAGTTGTCTGCGGCAACTGTATTCATTCTGGTTTTCCTGAAAATATTTTACAATGCTCCTTGCCGCTCTGGTATCGGCGCATAAAAATTTCCCGGTAACAGAAGCAAAATCACCGGGAAAAGGAGGAACCAAAAAACGCTGCAAGCCCCGAAAAAAGGCTTGCAGCGGTACTTTCTGGCGTCCCAGAGAGGATTTGAACCTCCGACCCCACGCTTAGGAGGCGTGTGCTCTATCCAGCTGAGCTACTGAGACTGATATTCATTTTTTGCTGCCACGCAAGGGTGCTGTGACAAAGCTATTATACCCGCTTCCAACGCAAATTGCAAGTGCACAAGGGAATAAAACCAAGTTGGGGCTACACTATAAAATGCAGCTGGTTCGGTTGCCTTTTACAGTGCCGAAACAAAGAAAAAGTCGCGGCAATATACTTGCCACGACTCTTTTGTCTGGTAGTTGCAGAAAGGATACCCCCGTTTTGGAATATTCCGCGGGATATATGGTTCACATGTCATCCAATATATTGCGCAAATCCTGAACAAATGGTTCCATATCTTCAAAAACAACTGCGACAATAATTGACCAATTTATGCCATCGTAGACATGAACAAGTCTATGCCTTAATCCTGCAACCATATTCCAAGGCTGGTTCGGATATCTGCTGGCACGCACAGACTCTAAAGGCCACTTCATAGCGTAGCCGATGTGCCCACTTTCAGAAGAATGTGAATTTACGCAAAATCTATGAAGTAGACCACGTAGAAAAAGACTGCAACAATTGTTGCAGTCTTTTTGGTGAAACATCGGGATCTGCCGTTTGGCCTATGCCTTTTCCTCAGATTACCTCCAATTCAAGCGTTTTGGCCGGCAGGCCTTTTGCTTTCACCGTGACCGTAATCTTTCCGGGGGCATCGCCGCCGCGGACCACGGCCAATGCCTTGCCGTAGTAGGTCGTGTGGGTATCGGAGAAAAAGTTTTCCCCCATGTTAGGACGTGCAGAACCAAGGGCCAGCAGCGTCCCGGCACCGTCAACCTCCACCGTGACCGCAGTATCCTCAGAAGATTTTGTGATGCCATCCGCCCCCGTCAGGTCAATGCTGATGTAGGCCAAATCCTGCGTTTTTGCCTGCAAGGTGCTCCGGTCGGCCACCACACGCAGTTCGGCAGGTCCTACAGCTGTCTTCATGGAAGTGCGGCTCTGTTCTTTTCCCTCGCCATCGTAGCTGATTGCGGTGATGGTACCGGGCTCATAGACAACGCGCTTAAAGACAGCCTTGTATTCCTTCGTCTTTTTTCTGCCATAGGAATGCCCGTTGACAATGAGTTCCGCCGTTTCGCCGTCAGCGTAGACCGTGACCTTGTTTTTTTTGCCTTCACATCCGGCCCAGGACCAGCTTGCCACTGCGTCTGTGTCACGCCACATGGATACAGAGCCGGTCTCCCCTGCGTGGGTATACGGTTCTACGCCGATGCCGGGGGTATGGTCCAGCCCCCAGATCAGCCGGTTCCACTGTACCTCGGGGCGAAGCTTTCCGCAAATGTCGATCACGCCGCTGCCGGCGGAGATGATGGGCGCGTCCTGACCGGGATTCTTGAAACTTTTGTAACGGACGGTACCGATGCCCGCCTCTCCCAGATAATCCCAGCCCGTCCACATAAAGTCGCCGATGACATAGGGGAATTTTTTCACCAGCTGCCAGTTATGATACAGGTTCTTGGGCAGGGTCTCGGACCCGACAATGACGCGGTCGGGATGGAGCGTACCGTCCTTCTCGTATCGGGACGCGGCGTAGTTGTAACCGCCAATATCCAGATAAGAGAAACTTACCTTTGTGGCATCGTCCGCGGCAGGTTTGGCGGCCATTTTTTCAATCATCCCCCCCGCCAGGTTCATCAGCATGTTGAAGAAGGCGCTGGTGGGAACGTTGTCCATCGTCTGACTGCCGTTTTTATTCTCTTCTCCATCCTTTTTGTTGCCGTATATGCCGCCTCCCTTGGCCGACATACTGCACAGCATCAGGTTGACCCCCATCGTCACTGCTTTGTCCGGGTCCAGCTTTCGTGCCAGGACTGCTAATTTTTTACAGTACTCCTGTCCTTCGGGTATAGCCAGTTCGGAGATCTCATTTCCGATAGAGTTCATGACCACACTGGGATGGTTGTAGTTTTTGATGACCATAGCTGTGAGATCCTGCTGCCACCATGCGCGAAAATCCTGATCCGCATAGTCGTAGGGGTTTTTATGTACCAGCCAGTTGTCGCAGAATTCATCCATGACATACATACCCAGCCGGTCACAGGCATCCAACAGCGCCTTGGAGGCAGGGTTGTGGGCGGAACGTATCGCGTTGAAACCAGCCTCCTTGAGCAGACGGACACGGCGGAACTCGGCATCCTCAAAAGAGCATGCGCCCAGAATACCATTGTCGTGGTGGACGCAGGCGCCACGGAACAGCGTTTTCTTGCCGTTTACAAAAAATCCTCTGGTGCTCCAGCTGAGGGTACGGAATCCAAACCAAGCGTCCGCCTCATCCACCATCTCACCATTTTTCAGCAGTTCCGCTCTGCATCGGTACAGTTCGGGATGTTCCGCGTCCCAAAGCCGCGGCTGGGAAACGGGAATGTCCGCCGACGCAGTGCCTTCCTTGACCGCAGTTTCGGCCTGCGCCACCACCTTTTCACCATCCAGAACAGAGACTCTGACCGTATCACCACCGGTGACCGAAACCTTCACATGGGCCGCATCGTTTCCGGAGGTGGAGACGAGCAGTCCATCCGGGCGGATATGACTCTTATCCCCCAGGAAGAGGTTTACGCTGCGATAAATTCCGCTGCCGGAATACCAACGGGAATTGGGTACCGACGAGTTGTCCGCAATCACTTTGATTTCATTTTCTTCGCCATACTTCAGTTGCGGGTCCAGCACCACAAAGAAGTTGGTATACCCGTACCGCTGTTCAGCCACAAGCGCATCGTTCACGAACACCTGTGCGTTTTGATAAACTGCCTCAAATTCCAGCACAGCGGACTGTGTCCGCCATGTTTCAGGCACAAGAAACCGTTTGACGTAGACATAGGCCCCGCCGGGAAAGTATCCGCACGCTCCCGCTGTTGCCGCATCCTTCGAGCGTTTCTCGTACAGCATGGCATCGTGGGGAAGCGTGACCGGCTGCATAGACGGTTCCTTTCCCACGGCGCCAAATAGCCAACCTCGGTTAAAATCTTTCTTTTTCACTTTCCTGCTCTCCTTAAATATGCGCGAACGCTTCGCTGTTTGTGCAATATACGATATCGCTTCGGCCTGCGATCGATTCAAAAAGCCGCTCCAAAGCATACCAACTGGCGTTTCCCTTTTCGTAGTCCATTTCATAACTGTGTGCCCACAGGAACAACAGCAGATCCTTTTCTCCGGGTTCCTCACATTTGAAGCGCTCCACCAGCTTTGCGGCATTTTTCAGAATCAGTGAGGAGGAAGGCCGAAAGTTCATCGGATCATCCGGGAACGCAAAGCCGCCGGAGGGAAAGACCACTCTGGCATATTGATACCCCTGCGCCTTCAGATACGCCTGGGCAGCCGGCGAGGTTGAACCCTGCGCATAGGCGTGCCCCACGACCGTGGTGCCGAAGATTTTTTCCAGCGCGGCCTTGTCCGCATCCACCGATGCGCGCATTTCATCCTCGCTGACAGCCCCCAGCGGTTCATGCCGGAAGCCATGGGTGGCAATCTCCATTCCCTCATAGACCTGACACACCTCGTCCTGTGGGATTCGGTTGTGCTGCACATAGGAAAATGGCCACTTGTGCTTTACGCCTTCGGGGCAATCCTGAAAAGAGAAGGTTCCAAGCCCTTTCACCTCGCCGCGAGTGCCAAGCAGGCCGGCATTGAGGTTGAAGGTTCCTTTGAGTCCGTATTGCCTCATGAGCCGGATCACCCGTTTGTCCTGTTCCAGTCCATCATCAAAGCTGAGCGTGAAATACTTTTTCCCCATGCCTACGCCTCCCCTGTCAGCTTTTGCAAATCATACGCCTGCGCCAGCAGCATTCCTCCGGCCTGATTCGGGTGCAGGTGGTCCCCCTGATGATAACGCTCGTCGGTGAACGAAGGATTCTTCGGATCGCGCAGCAGTGCATCCGCATCAACCATATAATCGAACAGCGCGCTATCTCTGATCCATTCATTGATGCGGACTCTCAGCGCCTCCATCTCCGGGGTATACCCTTTTTTCACAAAACCGGTGCGGGGCGGAAGCGTCTGGGCAATCACCCGGACACCGGCCTTATGAAGCCGATCCACAATATCGGTTACGGCCAAAGCATATTGTTCCAGCGAGATGACCGCCCCTGTCTTTTGGGTATAGTAGGCTACATCATTGACCCCCAACGCCAAAATCACGCCGCAGAGTTCTGAAAAACGGAGTACATCACGCTCAAAGCGGGACACCCCTTTTTCCCCGTAGGAAGCTCCCATCAGGCCCGGGACATCATAAAGCAGACAATTCCCGCTGATTCCGGCGTTCATCAGTGCGTAGTCACCGCCATACGCATCGAACAGACGCCTTTGCAACGGTTTTACCCAGCGGTTCATAGCCGTTATACTGTCCCCGAACGCCACGATGATTTTGGAAGGCTGACCGGTAAACACCTCGATCTGATCCATCCCGGGAATCGCCTCATAAAGGCCGTACTGTTCCATATACTTTTCTCGCCGGGGTGGGGGCAGTTCGCTGTCCGTCGTATGATTTCCCGGGTAGCTTACCGCATTTTCCTCAATCATATTGCTGTCCATGACCTTGGATGCATAGTAGAGTCTGATTTCCAGCTCTTCCCCCATCGTCACCGGGAGCGTCAACGCATCCGAATAGCAGTATTCCCCCGCGGGAACCGTGAAAACACAGCTGCCGTCCCGCGTGATGGTGTGCATCTCTCCCTGTGCCCACACGGTCAGTCCCCCAATGGTGTAGGGTTTCTTTCCATAGTGGTTGGAGAAACGGACCCGAAGTTTCTCGCCCGAAACCTGAGATATCACAGAATACACCACTGTTTTTTTCTTGCCCGCCAAAAAACCCATCGCGAAGGCAGGGGCCGCGGCTTGGTGCCAGATTGGTGTCCAGTCCATTGTTATCCTCCTTTATGCCAACGTAATACTCAAGATGTCAAGCGTTCCCTTTCCCTTATACCGGAAATACAGCGGGCAGGAATCAAGGGGGCGCCCACTCTCCAACGCCAGACGTCTGGCGTCGAATTTTGCTCCGGCGGTTGTCCAGTCGGCTGTCCCGGCAATGGGAATGGATGCTATGACAGGATCTTTTTCCCCAGATAAGAGTTCCAGCACGCCGCCTGCGCCGCGAACCGTTACAGCAATGTGGGTGGTTTCAGTCAGATCAAAATATCGGAAGCCGGCAATACTGCCATTCTTCATTTTGGAAATATACGCCTTTGGTGCCGCGCTCTCTGTCTCTATGGTCACTTCCCGTTCCGCGGGCTCCGGCGGCTCGTAGTCCGGACCATCCTGGGTGATCTCGGGTCCGTCCATCGGGTTGCGCAGACCAAACATTCCGGCATGGTGCAGGACGCAGGCAATGTAGGCCGGATAGGTCCCGGTTCCCTTCAAAGGGCCGCCATTCAATCCGCAGCTTGTGGACTCCACCATGCGGATGGTCCCGTCCTCACGGATCTCAATGGGCTCAGCTACCGCCTGCCGGTTTCGTTTGGCGCCATTGGTCGTTCGGTGGTCAAATATATACCATTGCCCGTGGACGCATACCATACCGCCGTGGCTGTTCCCCATCGGATATGCCGCATTCATGAGCTTTCTGCCCTCCAGACCGATATCACTTGAGGAATGGATCGGTCCCTTGTGGATAAATCCCTTGTCGGGGAACAGGCTCATCGCGTAATTGAGACCGGTGATGTCCGTGGCCGGATAGACCAGATAATACCACTCACCGATGTGACGGATAGAGGGTCCTTCCCAATAGTTCGGCTTCTTGGGATTAAAATCCGCCGGCATGATGATGGTGGGTTCGCTGATGATGGTCAGCATATCAGAGCTGAGTTCCATCACAAACAGCCCCTTGATCTCGTGGCCGAATTGTCCGTTGGATTTCTGCCCACTACCCACATAGAGAAACACCCGCCCGTCATCATCCACCAGAACGGCTGGGTCAAACATAAACCAATCCTCCGGCTTTGAGCCGTAGACTCGCCCGTCCGGGAAGTGAACATCGCCCAGATATTGATATTTTCCCGCAGGTTTGTCACACACAGCGACCGATGTGATCGACGTATTGGCCACCGAATAGTAAAGGTAGTACCGTCCGTCTGTGCCGCGCACCACATCCGGTGCATAGTAGGACAGGTTCTCTTTATTCCACGGCGTATCTTGCTTTTTGAAGATTACGCCTTCATACCGCCAGTCGGAAAGATCATCTACCGGGGTCGACCAGCATACATAATCGCCCTCACAGTATTCCTTGGCACCAAAGAGATCATGGCTCCCATAAATGTACAGCCGCTGACCAAACACCCTCGGTTCAGCATCCGGGATGTATTCCCAACTGGGAAGATAGGGGTTATAACATTGCCGTTTCACAGATATTTCCTCCTTCAAAAACACTCAATTCTATGTTATACTATACTCAATTCCATGCTATACTGCCGTAAAAAGGGGGGATGCTCGCATGGAACACCTGTTTTTTGACAGCATTGATGAAATGCGGAACCAGACCGGCAGCCATGGTCCGAACTATCTTCGCAACCATACGGCCGAACGGGACTATTTTTCTCCGTTGTCCATTGTAACCAGCATCCAGAAACCTCAGGAGTATCTGTTTTCCAACTATATGGATGCATGGTCCTTTTGCGTTCACACTCCAAACAAACACGAATTCTTTCATGAGACCTACATGCACAAACATAATTTTTTTGAGCTGATGTATGTGCAGCGGGGTCAAGTCCGGGTGATGATCGAGGGGGCCGAGACTACCTATACGCAGGGAAACCTTTGTCTCCTCAATCGAAACACCATGCATCGCGAAACAGATATGTCGAATGCGGATATCGTTTACATCGGCATCGATGCCTCTCTGCTGACACAGTGGCCCAAATCATTTCCGCCGCCCTTTCAGTACAAAAGCATTCTCAATCAGTTTTTCAGCGACAATCTGTCGGAACGTGCCGACTATAAAAAGGACTATCTGGACTTTACCCTTTTAGGAGCAGATACGATCCCGCAGCTCACTCAGGAATTGATTCGCGCCTTTACAGTCAAGCGGATCGGATACCAGTTTGACGTTTATTCCTCTCTGCTCCGGCTGTTTGCCGCCTTGGAGAATCCTGACATATACAAAGCAGCACACATTTCGCTGAGGAACAGTCAAGAACTGCTGACGGCGGAACAGGTCAAGAAACTGATTGAAACTCACCATGGGGCTATCCAGCGGACCAATCTGGCGGAGGCACTTAACTACTCCTGCGAGCATATATCCCGCATCATCAAGACAAACACCGGATACACTCTGAAGGCGTACTGTCAAAAGGTACAGATGGCCGAGGCGGCGCGGCTTCTGAGAACCACAGAGCTGCCGGTCTGCCAGATCGCGGCATCCATGGGCTATGAGAACAGAACGCAATTCTACAAAGTGTTTCGGCGTGAGTACGGCCTCACCCCATTGGAATACCGCCGCCATATTGCGGAGGAATGATCCTTACCCGGCATTGCGGTGATCCAGACATTCCCGGATTTTTCGGCGCTCATCGTCCTTGATCGGGTATGTCCGCAGGATCAAAGCCGACAATGCGCCGAGGATGGCAGGAACAAGACCCATGATAACGATAAACCAATTGAGCATGGTCGGAATCTGCGACAGTTCCCCCATGTATTCGGAGGTGACGGGATCCACGTTGTAGCCGATTGACATGAGCACAGCGCCAATAATTGCAGCCGAAAGCGCTGCCTGGGCTTTGACAATGAAACCGCCGGCAACCATTGTCAAGGCGGAACGATCCTTGCCGGTTTTATAAATATTGTAGTCCATAATCTCCATTTCCACCATGGATTGCGGGACAAAGTCAGTTCCCACCCCCACTGCCATGATGAACAGGGTAACGAAGAACAGCGCAGGAACATTCGTAAGCAGACCCGCCATCTGGGTAGTAAACAGGACCACCCCGCCGACAGACTGCACAACCAGAAGGAAACAAGTCATTCTGATCGGGTTGTTCTTAAAGAGTTTCAAGAGCGGACGACCAATAACTGCACCAACCAGCAGCGGTATGAGCATCATCATGGAAGAAATGCCGTTGAGGACACCATACTGCTCCATGTTTGTGACGCCGGTGGTCAGATCCGTGCAGAATCCCCATTTTATGTAATACGCAGGCGTGGCAAAAATAAGGGACCAGATAAAACCGGAAAAGATTCCTTTCAAATAGTAGACCACCATCGGCTTGTTCTCTTTGAACAGAAGAAAGAAGTCCTTGAACTTTACCGGCTCTGCCTTTTCTTCCTGCACACAGTGCTTTTCCTTGACAAGGAACCAGCCAATAAGGGAGAGCACCATCGCTGCACCAACAATACCGGTGATCAGGATGGCAAATGAGTCGTGATAGTTGCCCACACGTTCGTTGACCGCAACCAGCACAGCCGTAAAGGCGGACGTAACGACGCCCAGAATCATGGTCCAAACCCGCGGTCCGATAACCAGCTTGGAACGTTCGTTGGGATCATTGGTCATCGTTCGGAACAAAAGATTATCCTTATAAAAGGATGTTCCCACATCAAACAAAAAGTAGAAAACGATAACCCACACAACAACCAGTACGGGCTTGGACGCCAACTCGGACGGGAACGAGTAGAGACATACACAGCCAATGCCGGTCAGCAGTATGCTGAGGAGAAAAAAAGGCTTGTACTTTCCGATTTTGGTCCGTTTCCCGCGATCCATCAAAAATCCCTGAATGGGATCATCCACGGCATCAAAGATCCGCGCAAACAGAAGAAGCGATGTAGCCAAGGTCGCCCCCATAGCGCCCAGCCCGGCGTAGTCGGTCATATACTGCATAAACATACTGGACATAAACACGGTACACAGACCATTTACAGTAGACAGCACCGTTGCGCCGAAACAGTCCCGCAGTGTAATTGCGTCCGGATTTTTCACACAGACAGACTTGTGCATCATTATCCTCCTTATCATTTCATCAGTTATTCTCAACCAACAAAGCCCGAATTCGTGCAATTCCAACAATTCAATGATAGATTATTCCTTTGTATTCCACAATGACAAAAGGTCGCCCTTTTTCAATTTATTGTATCATTTTGTTTCTTTGCACCGAAACGAGAAAGAATAATCACATTTTGTTACAACGCGGTATGTACCTTTCACAAAAATGGTCCACTGCACCGTTTTGCCCGCCGGTACACAGGGCGGCGAGGCCTTACGGGTTATGCGTATTGTATGACACCGCCGCACGTGTACCAGAAATTTGCAGTCTTTACATAGAAGATATCCGATTTGAGAACCCGCCACACATTCGCATAATGGGGAACGGAATGAAAGTGCGGGCCGTTCCCATTTTGCCGGCAACTGCAAAAAACGAAAAAAACCCGCAGCCAACAGGAAATTGGCTGCGGGGAAATTGAAACATTCTGAAAACAGCAGGAAAAAGTTGAAAATTCCGCTGAAAAACTGCAAAACGGGGCGGCAGGGGCGGGAAAACGCACACCAAGCCGCCCAACAAAAAAGCCCAGCCGACTTAAAATGGTTGGACATCTCTATAAAACGCACCTGGAAAATCGGTCATCGACTTCGCTGATTTTGTGCGATACAACAAAGAAAAGAGCCTGTGACATTCTTTATGTCACAGGCTTTTGGTGCGCCTGAAGGGATTCGAACCCCCGGCACCTGGCGTCGGAGGCCAGTGCTCTATCCAGCTGAGCTACAGACGCAGATGTATGAAATTATAGGGGAAAATCGGTCAATTTCCAATAGTGGTCAATTCGTGGTCTGACTACCGTTGACCACTGCGTTTTTGTGAGTGTAAACAACGGCACATCGTACAAAATCGACAATAAAATAT
>ERZ838399.801-NODE-801-length-35090-cov-8.100785_pt1 | contig 35090 bp, 32 predicted proteins | sample MGYA00519683_ERZ838399 | MGnify/ENA primary metagenome ERZ838399 (study PRJEB31850, sample SAMEA3708833) | human gut metagenome | biome: human gut; feature: human-associated habitat; material: faeces | place: China | collected 2014 ...
TTCCAGTGAAAGTAGGACATTGCCAGGCTCCACATAAAAGAGAACCCCGTTGCCGTAAGGCAACGGGGTTTTCGTTTATGCGGATTTCGTTAACCGGCATCTTGACTCCTCAAAACGGATGAGCATTGACCGGCTCAGTGCGCCGCGTCGGATTTTAAGCGTACAACAGGAATTGTCCGCCAGAGCGACAGAACGATACTGACAAGGACCGGAACGGTACGTAATGCTCTGTGGCGGCCTCAGGAAGGAGACTCAGGGGGAGGGGTGCACAGCATGGACTGTGCGCCCTCACAGAGCCTCTGTGCGGGCTTCCCGGACGTCCGGAACCCGCAGTGAGACTCCGTATCACATCATGGTTCGACCTGAGTCGACTCCTTCTTCTTACGCGGTTTGCGCAGTGTTGCACGCAAACGCTCGATGCGGGTCTTGCTCTTTTTCACATCGAGTTTAATGATACGGCGCACTTTGGCGTCATTCTGTTCAATGTGCTCTTCATCTTCGGAGCTCAAAGAACGACGGACATCTTTGCCTTCACGGTCAAGGATGCGGATCTGGTCACGCAGCGGTTTTACAAAGAGCTGCAGGCGGCGCAGAGAGCAGGGTTTGCCGGTGTATTCAATGACCAGCGGCAGGATCTCAACGCAGTTAGGGCATTTCAGGAACAGACCGTAAATGTATTCGCGGTACGGTTCCAGGCGGGAAGAGCGGCTCGTGTGAACAAGATTATCCTCTTCTGAGCCTAGCCAGTTCCAGTAGCGGCGGACAGTTGCACGATGAATATGCATCTGCCGTGCGACGGAACGCTGCGAGCACCCGAGTTCTCTGAGCCTCGCTATTCTTCGTATTTGTTTAAGAGTCAGCATGGCATTCCTTTCAAGGTTTATCTAAGAACGAGCGGTCCTTGATGCAGGAAGCCCTGAGTAGTAACAATGGGAACGTTTACTAGAAGTACAGGACAAACCCCAGATCGTTCACTACTAGTGTAGTCAATATAATTGTTTATGCCTAGTCTTTGAACGATTTATTTCGTGATATTTTATACATGCATCAAAAACGCTACTACCACAGTCGTTTTAGTCATAGTCTTGTGGCATGTGATGTAAATATTAATGATTTGTGTAAACAGTGACCTAATTTGGGTAATTTAAAAATTAATAAGTAAGTGAAGGATCAGTCCAACCGGCACAGTATAGCGGTTTTGTTGACGTCCGTCGAATTTGTTATATACCTATGGTCGTGCAAACGACTGTTATACAGTTGTTTTCAGGCGCTTATGACTTATCATCCGACGTCGTAAGTTAAAGTGATATTTTTCAGACATATTTATTACAGTCTGCAGGCGGGGAAGTTTGTTTGGGGGAGACGCAAACAGCGCATGAAAAAAGCCGGTTCAGATACCTGAACCGGCTTGAATTCTGGCTCCCCGAGCTGGGCTCGAACCAGCGACCTGCGGATTAACAGTCCGTCGCTCTACCGACTGAGCTATCGGGGAATCAAGGATGCTAAGTTTATATGGAAAAGAGCAAATCTGCAAGGGGTATTTTTACCCCATCCCAAAAATAAGGGATCAGGCGAGCTCTGCAATCGCGGCGGCAACCCTCTCGACATTACCGCTGTTAAGGCCGGCGATGCAGATGCGACTGTTGGTGACGGCATAGACGCCTTTTTCCTCACGCAGTGCATTCATCTGCTCGGGCGTAAAGCCGATCAGGGCAAACATCCCGTTCTGCTCACGCACAAACCCGAGATCAAGACCGCGTGCGGCAGCCGCATCGGCGAGCGCATTACGCATGGCTCTGATGCGCGTACGCATCGCGTCGACCTCGGCAGTCCAGGCGGCATAGAGTTCGGGGCTGGTCAGAATTTCCGTGACCACATTCGCACCGTGTGCCGGCGGGTTGGAGTATTCCTTGCGCACGAGGCTCTTGAGAATCGAGAGCACTGCCTCAGCCTCGCCGGGCGTCTGGGTGACAACATGCAGAGCACCGGTGCGTTCACCGTACAGGCCGAAATTCTTCGAGCACGAGGAGGCTACCATGAAGTTCACCCCTGCGTCAGAGAACAGGCGGATTGCATAGGCATCCTCATCGAGGCCGTTACCGAGCCCCTGATAGGCGATGTCCATCATCGGCAGCAGGGATTTTTCCTGAACGGTGTTGAGAACGCGCTGCCAGTCTTCCTTGCTGAGGTCGGCACCGGTCGGGTTGTGACAGCAGGCATGCAACAGCAGCAGCGTATTCGGGGCGAGCCCTTCAATGTACTCGAAGAACGCAGCCCGGTCGATGCTGTGTGTCGCAGCATTGTAGTAGGGGTAGCGCTGCACCTGAAGCCCTGCATGCTCAAAGAGGCTGATGTGGTTGCCCCAGGTGGGGTTGGAGACAACAGAGGCACTCACGCCGAGGCATTCACGTGCGAGCAGGGCGGCAAGATGCAGAGCGCCGGTACCGCCGAGCGTCTGAACCGAACAGATGCGCCTGTCAGTGCGGGCGGCGGATTCGCCGAATACCAGATGCTGCACCGCGTCGCAGAAAAGGGGATTGCCCGACATGGCCGTATAGCCGTGCGTGGTCTGACGGGCGACAAGCCGGGATTCAGCCGTCTCGACCGTGGACTGCAGGGGCAGCTTTCCCTCTTCGTTGAGATAGACCCCTACGCCGAGATTGACTTTGTCGGAACGGGGATCTTTTTTGTAGAGCTCGTTGAGTCCCAGAATAGGATCATCAGGCAGAGTCTCGAGTGCAGAAAACAGAGAAGTTGACATCTGATTGTTCCTCGCTGTAGGAAAAGAGTGTCTATTTAATATAGCGCCGCAGAGGAGAAAAATTTTTCTCTCAGGCCCGTTTTTCACTTATCTAGGTAGTCAACCTGAGGGAGGCCGGCCGGCATGCAGTGCTTTACGCTCCGGCTTGCGTTAAACTATTCGTTTGGTCTTTGAAATTTCAGTTGAATTTTCTGGAGAACACTGTGTCGACTGTGGTGACTTATCCAAATTCCCCCTTCCGGCTTCATCAGCCGTTTCCGCCGGCAGGCGATCAGCCCGCGGCGATTGAAAAGCTCTGTGAAGGGCTCGAAGAGGGGCTGATGGCGCAGACCCTGCTGGGGGTGACCGGATCGGGTAAAACCTATACGATGGCCAATGTGATTGCCCGGGAGGGAGTGCCGGCGCTGATCATGGCACCGAACAAGACGCTCGCGGCTCAGACCTATTCCGAAATGCGCGAGTTTTTCCCTGAGAATGCGGTCGAATACTTTGTCTCCTACTACGATTTTTATCAGCCTGAGGCGTATGTGCCGGCCCGCGATCTCTTTATTGAGAAGGATGCGGCTGTCAACGAACACATCGAACAGATGCGCCTTGCCGCCACGAAGTCGATTCTTGAACGTCGCGACACCATTATTGTCGCCACCGTGTCGGCAATTTACGGTATCGGCAAACCCGAGAGCTACACGGAGATGCGCTGCATTGTGCGCGAAGGTGACCGCCGCACCCAGCAGGATCTGATCGCGCAGCTCGTGCGCATGCAGTACAAGCGGACCGATACGGAGTTTATTCGCGGCACGTTCCGTGTGCGCGGCGATACGATTGATGTGTTCCCGGCCGAACATGCCGAGAGCGCAGTGCGTATTGAGCTTTTTGACGACGAGATCGATGCCATTCTGCTTTTTGACCCGCTCACCGGTCGCGTGCAGCAGAAAATCACCCGCTTTGTGGTGTATCCGGCGAGTCACTATGTGACGCCGCGTGACGAGATTGTCCGCGCCATGAAGAGTATCAAGATCGAGCTTGCCGAACGTCTCAAGGAGCTCTACGACGAGGGCCGCATGGTCGAAGCGCAGCGTCTGCAGCAGCGCACCCAGTTTGACCTTGAGATGCTCGATCAGGTGGGTTTCTGCAAGGGTATTGAAAACTACTCCCGGCATCTGACCGGACTCGCCCCCGGCGAAGCGCCGCCCTGCCTGATTGACTATCTTCCCGCGGACTGTCTGATGTTCTTTGACGAGAGCCATGTGATGATCGGGCAGCTTGGCGGGATGTACCGCGGTGACCGTGCCCGCAAGGAGACACTGGTTAATTACGGCTTCCGGCTCCCGAGTGCACTGGATAACCGGCCGCTGCGCTTTGATGAGTTCGAGCGCAAGATGCGCCGCTCGGTGTTCGTTTCGGCCACCCCGGCAAACTACGAACTTGAGAAAAGCCACAACGAAGTGGTCGAGCAGGTTGTGCGTCCGACCGGTCTGGTGGACCCGAAGGTCGAGGTCCGGCCCGCCACTACCCAGGTGGACGATCTGCTCAGCGAAATCACCGAGGTTACCGCACGCGGAGAACGCGTTCTGGTGACCACACTCACAAAGCGCATGGCGGAGGATCTGACGGACTTTCTGAATGAGCACGGCGTCAGGGTACGTTATCTGCATTCGGATATTGATACGGTTGAACGTGTGGAAATCATCCGTGATCTGCGCCAGGGGGTCTTTGATGTGCTCGTCGGGATTAACCTTCTGCGTGAGGGGCTTGATATCCCGGAAGTGTCACTTGTGGCGATTCTTGATGCGGACAAGGAAGGGTTCCTGCGTAGTGAGCGCTCGCTTATTCAGACGATCGGCCGCGCTGCACGAAACCTCAACGGCCGTGCCATTCTTTATGCCGACCGGATGACCGACTCGATGAAGAGCGCCCTCACAGAAACCGAACGTCGCCGTAAGAAGCAGGAGGCTTATAACCTCGAGCACGGGATCACCCCCAGAGGCATCAAGAAGGAGATCCGGGAAATTATCGACGGTGTTTATCGCGGCGAGGATGTCAAGCCCGAGACAAACTCGGGTTCAGCTGCCGGTGAAACCTCCGGCTGGATGGAGGAAAAGGCGCTCGCCAAACATCTCAAGGAGCTTGAGGCGAAGATGATGGAGCACGCCAAAAATCTCGACTTCGAGAAGGCCGCAAAGATCCGCGAAGAGCTTATGGCGCTACGTGAGAGAGCGTTTGGGGCCTCTCCAAAAGCTTAATGATCCTGTAGAATTAGCGCTTGTACTATGGGTCTAACTACAAAAAACTCTATGCAATTGAAACGCACTAGAGTACGATATTAGGCAACTGAGCAAGGTCATCAGATGACTTCGCGTGTCACTCTAAGCTCGAAACGGAAACTAAAGTGATTCATATTTTATTTGTGTGCACAGGCAACATCTGCCGCAGTCCTACTGCCGAGGCGATCTTCCATAAGATGGTGCTGGAGGCCGGACTCGAGGACGTGATTACCTCGGACAGCGCCGGGACCAGTGACCATCATGTGGGACAGCAGCCTGACGTCCGTGCACAGCTGACGTGCCGGAAACGCGGCTATAACATTGCTGATCATCATGCCCGGCAGATTACGGCCGAGGATTTTGCCAAATCGGACCTCATTCTGGTGATGGACTGGGAGAATCTGGCCGAACTCCAGCAGAAGGCTCCCCTGCAGTACAAACACAAAATTCATCTGCTGATGCGTTATGCCAACGATAACGATGAGGCGGTGGTTCCCGATCCGTACTACGGTCTCAACGAGGGCTTCAATCTGATGTTCCAGCTCTGTACCGATGCCTGCAGCGGTCTGCTTCAGACGATCGAAAGAAAGGCCCGCAAAATGCAGGCCGACAAGCGCACAGTTGTGCAGGTCCAGTAATCAGCCGGCACAGCCTGAAAGAGACAAAAGTGAAAGGTCACGTCCGCAGTGCGGATGTGACCTTTCTCGTCGCCTGTCCGAGCGCGCATTTGCGCTTCTCCTTCCTTTTTTCCTATTCCTTCCGGCCCCGGTGCGGCACTCCTTAAAACGGGTAGGTGCCTTGAATGTACTCCTTCAAAAGGCTTAACTAAAAATCCGACTTGATTGTCCGTGTTTTTCTGTATAATATCCGACAAAAGAAATCGGGAATTCTCTTGTCTTGAGGAGTGAACATTGAGACTCACAACTAAAGCCAGATTTGCTGTTACTGCTATTTTGGATATTGCGCTGTACAGCAATGGAAATCCAGTACCGCTCACACATATTTCTGCCCGCCAGAAGATTACGGTTGCCTACCTTGAGCAGATTTTCTGCAAGCTGCGCCGTGCGGAAATTGTCTACAGTATGCGCGGTCCGGGCGGCGGGTACTACCTGCCTGAAGATCCCGAAAAAATCACGATTGGGAGCATTATCGAGGCCGTCGAGGAAAACATTGACGCCCGTCAGTGCCGCGGTGACGGCTCCTGCAACGGCGATGCCGCCTGCCTGACGCACCACCTCTGGGAACGTCTCAACGAAGTGACAAAGAATTTCCTGGACGGGGTGACGGTTGCCGACATGATCAAGGATCATAAGGACGCTGAAAGCCCGGTGGCTCGCGAGCATCTGAGCTATGTTCCCGTCGAACTGCTCAAGAAGAAAAGAATAATCTAACGTTCCAGCGTTGACATTAACCCCACAGCTCGGGTTTAGCGACACACCGATCTGTGTCGACAGCAAAAAGGAAATAGTATGAAGTTGCCAATTTATCTTGATTACTCTGCTACAACGCCGTGTGATCCCCGCGTGATTGAAAAGATGGTTGTCTACCTTGGCGACAAGTTCGGCAACCCCGCCTCTCACAGTCACTCCTACGGTTGGGAGGCCGAGAAGGCTGTGGATGAGGCCCGCTATCAGGTGGCTCAGTACATCGGTGCCGATCCGCGTGAAATCGTCTGGACGAGCGGCGCTACCGAAGCAGATAATCTGGCAATCAAAGGGGCTGCACATTTCTACAAGGACAAGGGCCGTCACCTGATCACGGTGAAGACTGAACACAAGGCGGTGCTCGACACGATGCGCCACCTCGAAGGGGAAGGCTATGAAGTGACCTACCTCGATGTTCAGGAAAACGGTCTGATTGATATGGAAGCGCTGCGTGCCGCCATCCGTCCTGACACCATCCTCATCTCTGTGATGGCTGTGAACAATGAAATCGGCGTGATTCAGGATCTTGCCGCCATCGGCAAGCTCTGCCGTGAAAACGGCATCGTGTTCCACTGCGACGCGACGCAGGCCCCCGGTCATATGGAAATCAATGTTGACGAGTACAACATTGACCTGATGAGTCTGTCGGGCCACAAGGTCTACGGTCCCAAGGGTGTCGGTGCGCTCTATGTGCGCCGCAAGCCCCGCATCCGTCTGGAATGCCAGATGCACGGCGGCGGCCATGAACGCGGTATGCGCTCGGGCACTCTGCCGACGCATCAGATCGTGGGTATGGGCGAAGCCTACCGTCTGGCCAAAGAGGAATTTGCTACTGAAGTTCCCCGTATCCGTGCCCTGCGTGACCGTCTCTGGGACGGCATCCGCAACAATATTCCCGAGGTTTACCTCAATGGTGACTGGGAACACCGTTCCCCGCACAACCTCAACGTGAGTTTTGCCTTTATTGAAGGCGAAAGTCTGATGATGGCATTGAAGGAAATCGCGGTTTCCTCCGGTTCCGCCTGCACCTCAGCTTCGCTGGAACCCTCTTATGTCTTGCGCGCACTGGGCCGGGATGATGAACTCGCCCACAGCTCAATCCGCTTTACTCTGGGTCGCTTTACAACAGAAGAGGAAATCGATTATGTTGTGAACCTTCTCAAGGAAAAGGTTGAAAAGCTGCGTGAAATGAGCCCTCTCTGGGAAATGCATCAGAAGGGTATTGACCTCAGTACTATCCAGTGGTCTGCCCACTAATTACTACATTGCAGGTCAGACGGGGTCTCACCGCGTCTGACCTCAGGAGATGACATCATGGCCTATAGTGAAAAACTGATTGATCATTATGAAAACCCCCGCAACGTGGGTACCCTGGATGAGAATGCCGAGAACGTCGGTACGGGTATGGTCGGTGCACCGGCCTGCGGCGACGTGATGCGTCTGCAGATTCAGGTCAACGACAAGGGTGTGATTGAAGACGCCAAGTTCAAGACCTACGGCTGCGGTTCCGCCATCGCCTCCTCCTCGCTCGTGACCGCCTGGGTCAAGGGTAAGACGCTGCAGGAGGCCGAACAGCTCACCAATGCGGAAATCGCCAAGGAGCTCGCTCTGCCGCCGGTGAAGATTCACTGCTCGATTCTGGCCGAAGACGCCATCAAGGCTGCGATTAACGATTACCGTCAGAAGCAAGGAAAATAAGTCATGGCCGTTACATTAACTGAAGCTGCTGCCAAGCATGTGCAGAACTATCTCACCCGCCGCGGAAAAGGCGTTGGCCTTCGTCTCGGCGTGAAGACCTCCGGTTGCTCCGGTATGGCCTACAAGCTCGAATTTGCAGATACCGTCAATGATGACGATCAGGTCTATGAAAGCTTCAACGTGAAGGTTGTTGTGGACGAAAAGAGTCTTCCCTATCTTGACGGTACCGAACTCGACTACACGCGTGAAGGTCTTCAGGAAGGGTTTAAGTTCCACAACCCCAACGAGAAGAGCCACTGCGGCTGTGGTGAATCCTTCCACGTCTGATTTTTATGCGGTCCGCACAGCCGGCTGCCGGCGGGGATGCTGATTTCCGCCGCAGGCACGGTGTGTGCATTGCCGCAGCAGGGGAGCGTCAGGGCTCCCTTCTGTATATAAGGGACTTTCAACAATGGCTCAGAAGAGCATTTTTGATTATTTCGGTCTCAAAACCGCATTCGTTGTGGACGAAGAGGCGCTTGAAGCCGGTTACGTCACAATGATAAAAAAAATGCACCCGGATCTTTTTGCCTCCCGTCCGGCTGCGGAACGCCGTGTGGCAGAGCAGTGGAGTGCACGCCTGAACGAGGCCTACGCGACGATCAAGGATCCCGTGCGCCGGGCAACCTATCTCTGTGAGGCTGCGGGTTATGATGTCGGCGCCGAGAAGAATACGGCCATGCCGATGGACTTTCTGATGACGCAGATGCGCTGGCGTGAAATGCTCGACGGGCATGCCGATGATGAAGCGGTTATGGAAAAACTCCGGGCCGAGTGCGATGCCGAGGCTGCCTCCCTTCTTGAAGGGCTGGCAAAAGCCATTGATACGGACAGGCAGTATGATCGTGCCGTGGAGCTCACCCGCAAACTGATGTTTGTTGAAAAGTTCCAGCACCAGCTGAAGAAGAAAGAACAACACTAATCAAGGAAAGACAAAAACATGGCTTTGTTCCAGATTTCTGAGCCCGGACTGTCGGCTGCACCTCATGAACACCGACTCGCCATCGGTATTGACCTGGGAACGACGAATTCGCTCGTTGCCAGTGTGATCAGCGGTGTTGCTGAAGTCATTCGCGATGAAAAAGGGGATGCGCTCCTGCCCTCGGCCGTGCGCTACAGCGCTGACGGCTCCGTGACGGTCGGTCGTGAGGCCCTCGAGGGGGCGGTCAATGATGCCGCCAACACGATTACCTCCGCCAAGCGTCTGATCGGCCGCAAGGTCGAAGACCTCAAGGATCTGCACGCCATCCCGTACCGTCTGGTTGATGAGGCCACCATGGTGAAGATTGATACCGTAGCCGGTGTCAAGAGTCCGATTGAAGTGAGCAGTGAGATCCTGCGTACTCTTGTGAGGCGTGCGGAAGACCGTCTGGGCGGCGATATCACCGGTGCTGTGATCACGGTGCCCGCCTACTTTGATGACGCTCAGCGTCAGGCGACAAAGGACGCCGCCCGTCTTGCCAATCTCACGGTTCTGCGTCTGCTCAACGAGCCGACTGCTGCCGCACTCGCCTACGGGCTCGACAATGCGGCCGAAGGACTGTATCTCGTCTATGACCTCGGTGGCGGCACGTTTGACGTCTCGCTGCTCAAGCTCAGCAAGGGCGTGTTTGAAGTCCGCGCCACCGGCGGCAACTCCTCGCTCGGCGGTGACGACTATGACCGTGCGATCTATACCGAGGTGCTTGAGCGGCTCGGCATGCCTCAGAATGAACGCGATGCGCTCAGCGTACGTGACCGCCGCGCACTGCTTCAGGCTTCACGTGCCGCAAAAGAGGCGCTCACTGACAGCGAAGAGGTGGTGCTTGAATGGCAGCGCGAATCGGGCACGGAAAAAGTTAACTTCTCGCGTGCGCAGTTTGATGCGCTCACGCATGAACTCACTGAGGAAACGCTGAGCGCCGTGAAGGCCGTGCTCTCGGACGCCTCGGTGACTGTGGCCGACGTTAAGGGTGTCGTGCTTGTGGGTGGTGCCACCCGCATGCCCCAGATCCGTGAAGCGGTCAGGGGACTGTTCGGTCATGAGCCCTTTGCGGATATCGACCCCGACTGTGTGGTGGCCATCGGTGCGGCCACACAGGCCAACAAGCTTGCCGGCAACTCCGGTGACGAGGACTGGCTGCTGCTTGATGTGACGCCGCTCTCGCTCGGTCTTGAAACCATGGGCGGGCTCGTGGAAAAGGTGATCCCCCGCAACAGCGCGATTCCTATCGCCCGTGCGCAGGACTTCACCACCTTCAAGGACGGGCAGACAGCCATGGCGATTCATGTTCTGCAGGGCGAACGTGAGGTGGTGAGCGCCTGCCGCTCGCTGGCACGCTTTGAACTGCACGGCATCCCGCCGCTGCCGGCCGGTGCGGCTCGCATCCGCGTGACCTTCCAGGTGGATGCGGACGGTCTGCTTAGCGTCACGGCCCGTGAAGTGACCACCGGGGTGGAATCCTCCATTCAGGTCAAACCGAGCTACGGTCTCTCTGACGAGGATATCATCCGCATGCTTCAGGACGGCAACGGCCGTGCGGAAGAGGATATGCGCACACGCGAACTGCGTGAGCAGCAGGTTGAGGCCCGCCGCCTGCTCGAGTCCACCCACTCGGCGCTTGACGCCGACGGCGATCTGCTCGAGGCGGAGGAACGCGCCCGGATTGATGAAATGGTTTCCGCACTGGAAGCGCTGGTGACAAGCGAAGATGTCGAGGCGATTAAAGCCGGTATCGAAGCCCTTTCCAAGGGAACGGAAAATTTTGCGGCGCAGCGTATGGACCGCTCCATCCGCCGTGCGCTTTTCGGTCTGAATGTCGACGACGAAGTGTTTGACGCCGATTCGGACCAGCAGACAAAAGACAACGAACAACATTAATTTGCGAGGTAAGACATGCCTGTAGTGAAAGTACTGCCCCATGAAACGCTCTGCCCGGAAGGCACCGAATTTACGGTTGAACCCGGCGCTCATCTGGCCAAGGAACTGCTTGCGCACGGCGTGAAGATCGAACATGCCTGTGAATTCTCCTGCGCCTGCTCGACCTGCCATGTGATCATCCGCGAAGGTTTTGATACGCTCAACGAACCCGATGATGACGAGCTCGATCATCTTGACGCCGCCTGGGGCGCCGGTGTGCTCTCGCGTCTGTCCTGCCAGACTCGCGTGGGCGAGCATGACATCACGGTCGAAATTCCGAAGTACTCCCGTAATCACGCCAAGGAAGAGTAATCATGGGCCTGAAGTGGAAAGACGTTCAGGCCATCGGTGAAGCGCTTTATGATCAGGACCCGGATTTCGATCCGCTCACGATCAGCTTTGTGAAAATGCACGAGATGATCTGTGCGCTGCCTGATTTTGACGATGATCCTGAGGCGAGCAATGAAAAGATTCTCGAGGCGATTCTGACAGTCTGGCTCGATGAGCGTGACTGAGAGCCTCTCTGCGGTTTTCTCTAAACTCGAAAACCCTCTGCAGTTTGTCTGCAGAGGGCTTTTCTACGTCTGAAGATGTAGAAAAGTATCCAACGCAAGTATTAGTAATTTCCCTAAAAGTGTCACTTCAATGACAGTTTGGGTTTAACAAAGGTTGAACAATAGTTGGCGTTATGCATTTGGCTCCCCTCAGAACCATTGACTTATGGAGACGATAATGAAGAAAACCGTTTTGCAAACTTCTGTGGCTGTTGCCCTGACGGCAATGATGATGCCGGGTTTTGCTGCTGACGTCAGCTATGACGCCGATGTGGTGGTGATCGGTGCCGGTGCTGCAGGCACGGCTGCGTCCTGGGCTGCTGCTGAAAAAGGCCTCAAGGTCGTGACGCTTGAAAAACAGGCTGTCTACGGCGGTACGGGCAAATACTCTGAAGGGATTTTCGCCGTTGAAAGCCGCCTGCAGCGCGACTGGAACTACGGTCTCACCCGTGACGAGGCTTTCCAGAAGATCATGAACTACGGTCACTGGCGCGGCAATGCCAAGATGGTGCGCGCTTTCGTGAACAAGTCTGCCGACACGATTGACTGGATGATTGACAACGGTGTCGAATTCGAAAAGCTGTTCTCCAACTATCCGAACGGTCTGTACACCTGGCACATCTACAAGGGTCGCGGCATGGGCTGGATCCAGAACTTCCAGAACAAGTTCAAGGAAAAGGGCCAGACACTGCTCACCAACACCTGGGGTCAGGAACTTATCAAGGATAAGAACGGTCGCATCGTCGGTGTGAAGGCCACCAACAAGAACGGTGACAACATCACCGTGAACGCCAAGGCCACGATTATCGCCACGGGCGGGTTCTTTGACAACAAGGAAATGCGCGAAAAGTATCTGCGTTACGCAGACGGTGACGGTCTTGCACAGAAGGGCAAGACCGGTGACGGTATCCGCATGGCCTGGTCCGTCGGCGGCGGCAAGGAAGGCACGGAAGTGCAGGCCTCCTACCGTCCGGGTCCGCGCGGCGTGCCCACCACCAACCACGTTTCCGCCACAGCCAAGCAGCCGCACCTCTGGCTCACCCCGAAGGGAGACCGTTTCTGCGACGAAAAGATCATGCTTGAATGGCCGTTTGCCGGTAATGCTCTGGAACGCATCGGCGGCCAGATGTTTGTTGTCTATGACGCCAAAACGCTCCAGCACATGGAAAAGGACCGCGGTATTGACCTCGGTGTCGGCGTGATGGTTCCGGTCGGCACGAAACTCAACAAGTTTGAAGAGGAATGGGACGCTGCTGTGAAGGCCGGCTGGGCATTCAAGGCCAACTCGCTCGAAGAGCTCGCCAAGATGACCGGCATGGATCCGAAGCGTCTGGAAAAGACTGTGAAGGCCTACAACAAGTTCTGCGATGTCCGTCACGACGAAGAATTCGCCAAGGATCCGCAGTACCTGCGTGAAGTCCGTACGGCGCCGTTCTATGCCATCAAGTCTGTTGCCTCCTCGCTCGGTACGCTTGGCGGCATCAAGGCCAACGAACGCTTTGAAGTGGTCACCCAGGACGAAACGGTTATTCCGGGTCTGTACGCTGCCGGTAACGACGTCGGTGGTATGTACGGCGACTCCTATGACCTGCTGATGGCCGGTTCGACGGTGGGCTTTGCCGTCAACTCCGCCCGCATCGCGGTTGAAAGCGCTCAGGAATACATCAAATCGATGAAGTAATTCTCTGAGAGCTCAAACACAAGGCGTCGCTCAGCAGTGAGCGGCGCCTTTTTGATTCTGATGCGCTCAAAAGTTGTTTGCAGACCAGTCAGGTTTGGGTGAGTCGGGACGCTCGAGCCAGTCGTAGAGATTGTCAAAGAGCGAGATATGCACCTCCCGGTCGTGACCGATTTTTTTCAGCAGCCCTTCCCGGCGCCACTGACTTGTGATGGAGGAGACTGTCTGACGTTTGAGGTTGACGACCTGGCCGAGCGTTTCATCGCTGAGCCGGTATGGGAGCGTATACCAGCTCTGCCCCTCATGAATGTCGGCGCAGTCAAGGAGCAGACTTTTGAAGAGCACTTTGAGGCGCATCTCAGGCGGCAGGGTGAAATTCGCGATCATCCCTTCGAGTGTGCCTTCCTCTTTGAAGATGGTGTGCCGGAGTTTCAGGCTCAGCAGTGTCGGAGAGCTGTTGAGCATCTCGCGGTAGGCCGCCGGCGGACAGACATAGACAACACCGTCAGCAATTGCTCTGGAGAGTACATTGCACTGTGTGTTGACTGTGGTAGTCAGATCTCCGATGGTGCACCCGGGCGGCAGAAGCGACATGATGCTTGCCGCTCCGGTGAGCTCTCCGGCGATGTAGTATGCGCACAGCCCGGACTCGACGAAAAAGAGCCGGTTGCCTTCGCCGCCATACTTGAGCACCTCGCCTTTGCTCACCTTCCGGGGTGTGCCGTGCTGTCGGCACCAGAGCGCAATTTCTTCGGGTTCACGGGGAGCGATATACGGGTGAGCGGTGAAGATCTGGCGCATGGCTGTCTGAATGAGAGAGGAGAAAGTATCTTTTAGTTTACTGCAGATTTCTGTGCCACTATGGTCTGATCGCACAGGAATCTCACCGCCCGCGGCGGAAGCGTGCCGGGGGCGTCAGTGCGCTCTGAGCAGAACCAGAAGCGTAGCCAGTGCGGCTTCGGGCACTATCTGTCCGCCGGCGGCAAGCTCAAGGAACGCTTCAAAACCGACTTCGGCAAAGGCACTGACCTCACCGTCACCGATGTGCGCATTGAGAGCGCCTTCATGGTGCCAGATATAGGTCGTCTCGTTGATAAATCCCTCTTTGACCGGCCGATGCGTTTCAAAGCTGAGCACAACGGGATTGTCCCCTGTGAGACAGATGGAACACTCCTCATGTGCTTCACGGCGCAGGCCGTCGCTGAGCGATTCTCCGTTCATGATCATGCCGGCGACAGGGTTGTCCCAGAGCCCGGGATTGATGCGTTTTGTCTGAGAGCGCCGCGCGAGCAGAATCTGTCCTGCGCGGGTGGCGACCAGTCTCACAACCCGGGTGGGTACGCCGCAGATGCGGCAGAGGGCGCGGTCGATGGTGACACCCTCGAGGGGGAGGGCGATTTTTTCATGCTGTGCGCGAAGCGAAAGCGCGCAGAGCATCCGGCGCTGGGCCTGCTCCCAGGAGAGCTCCGGTTCGACTTCCACACCGGTGTCTGTTGCACGGAGCACACCCTTGAGTCCGGGGTGCCTGAGCAGCGCACTGATGGCAGAGTGCGGCAGGGATCCCACCGGTGTGCCGTCAAGCAAAAAAGCCCCGAACGGTTCAGGGCTTTCAGGTGACATCGAGCCCGCAAGCTCTTTGAGCAGAGCGCGGGCCCGATTGCAGAGCGGCTCATCAGGCACAGCTGCAGTCCTTAGTTGTTGTTTTCAGGACGCATATGCGGGAAGAGCAGCACGTCACGGATGCTCGGGGCGTCCGTGAGCAGCATGATGAAGCGATCAATACCGACGCCGCAGCCGGCAGTCGGCGCAAGACCGTATTCAAGCGCACGGATGTAGTCCGAGTCGTAGTACATGGCTTCGTCGTCACCCTGGCTCTTGGCATCGGCCTGAGCCTTGAAACGCTGGGCCTGGTCATCCGGGTCGTTAAGCTCGGAGAAGCCGTTGCCGAGTTCACGGCCGCCGACAAAGAGCTCAAAGCGTTCGGTGATGTCGTGGTTTTCATCAGAGGCGCGGGCGAGCGGAGAGATTTCCGTCGGATAGTCAATGATGAAGGTCGGCTGAATGAGTTTGGCTTCGGCCGTTTCATCAAAGAGCGCCATCTGCAGGCCGCCGAGACCGACCCATTCAGGCTGCGGTTCACCAAGGCGGGCGAGCTCTGCACGCAGGAAGGCTTCGTCAGTGAGCTGTTCGTCGGTGTACTGCGGAGCGTACTTCTGAATAGCCTGCTTCGGGGTGAGGCGGTCAAAGCGCTTACCGAAGTCGATTTCCTGACCCTGATAGGTGATGAGCGTGGTACCACGCGTTTTCTGCGTAACGGTGCGCAGCAGTTCTTCCGTGAAGTCCATCTGATCGATGTAGGTCCAGTACGTGGCGTAGAACTCCATCATCGTGAATTCAGGATTGTGACGCACGGAAACGCCTTCGTTACGGAAGTTGCGGTTGATTTCAAACACGCGTTCAAAGCCGCCCACAACGAGACGCTTCAGATACAGTTCCGGTGCGATGCGCAGGTACATGTCCACATCAAGCGCATTGTGATGCGTGATGAACGGACGGGCATTGGCGCCGCCGGGAATCGGGTGAAGCATCGGGGTTTCCACTTCGAGGAAGCGGTGAGCGAGCATGAAATTGCGGATTTCTGCAATGGCGCGGGAACGGGTGAGGAAGCGGTTGCGGCTTTCCTCATTCATGATCAGGTCAACATAACGCTGACGGTAGGCCGTTTCCGTGTCGCGCAGACCCTTGACCTTGTCAGGCAGGGGACGGATGTTCTTCGTCATCAGACGGAGTTCGCTGGCGCGGATGGAAAGTTCGCCGCTCTTGGTGCGGAAGAGCACGCCCTTGACAGCGACGATGTCGCCGAGGTCAAAGGTCTTGAAACGGGCATAGGCTTCTTCGCCGATGTCATTCTGAGAGACAAAGTACTGCATTTCGCCCGTGAAATCACGCACGGTGGCAAAACTGGCTTTGCCCATGACACGCTTGAGCATGACGCGGCCCGAGCAGGCAACCTGCACCTGAAGCTCATCGAGCGCTTCAGCGGTCGCATCCTGGTATTTTTCCTTCAGATCGCCAAAGAGGTCTGTACGCTTGAAGTCGTTCGGGTAGGCAACACCGTTGGCACGGAGTTCCGCGAGCTTTGCCCGACGTTCAGCAATGATATGGTTTTCGTCTTCGTTGGTAGTTTGAGTATTAATTTCTTCAGACATAAGAACAATCCTGTGAATCACCCGTCAGCCGTAAAAGAACGGTGAGCTGACGGGTATAACTAATCATTTTACATTAGGCGGCAGCCGGACCGACATTAAGTTTCAAACTTGCCTCAATGAACTGGTCGAGATCACCGTCGAGCACAGCCCCCGTGTTGCCGGTTTCCACGTTGGTACGCAGATCCTTGACGCGGGACTGGTCAAGCACGTAGCTGCGGATCTGGTGACCCCAGCCGATGTCGGATTTAGCCTCTTCAAGCTTCGTCTGCGCTTCCATGCGTTTGCGCATTTCAAACTCATAGAGTTTTGCCTTGAGCTGCTGCATGGCCTTTTCGCGGTTGCGATGCTGAGAGCGGTCATCCTGACAGATGGTGATAATGCCGGTGGGCACGTGGTGAATACGCACGGCCGATTCGGTTTTCTGAATATGCTGACCGCCGGCGCCCGAGGCGCGGAAGACGTCAATTTTCAGATCGGCAGGATTGATTTCGATTTCAATCGAGTCGTCCACTTCAGGGTAGACGTACACCGAGGTGAAGGAGGTATGGCGGCGCGCGTTGGAGTCAAACGGACTCTTGCGCACAAGACGGTGAATCCCGGTTTCAGTACGCAGCGTACCGTAGGCGTATTCGCCTTCGATATAAAGCGTGGCGGACTTGATACCGGCAACGTCACCTGCACTTTCTTCTTCAAGAGTCACCTTGAAGCCCTTGCGCTCGGCGTAACGCATGTACATGCGTTCGAGCATGCTGGCCCAGTCCTGAGCTTCGGTGCCGCCGGCACCGGACTGAATTTCAAGGTAGCAGTTGGCAGGGTCCATCGGCTGATTGAACATGCGCTTGAATTCGAGATCAGCGACTTCCTTTTCAATATGTTCAACGTCAGTCCCGACGGCTTCGACGGTTTCCCAGTCTTCTTCAGCCATGGAAAGTTCAAAGAGTTCTGCTGCATCATTGATGCCCGAGGTCAGACGTTTGAAACTGCCGACGATGCCGTCGAGGAGTTTCTTTTCCTTGCTGATTTCCTGAGCATGTTTCGGATCGTTCCAGAGATCCGGATTTTCAATCTCACGATTGACTTCTTCGAGTCGGCGCGCTTTGCGATCGACGTCAAAGATACCCCCGAAGTTCGACCAGACGGCTTGTCAGGTCTTCGATGAGGTTCTGAATTTGGTTGATGCGTTCGACTTCCATGTTAATTCCTGAGAACAGTTAAAAAAGCATGCCGGCTCCCCGGTGAGTCTAGAAGGAGACGGCTGTATAAATAAAACCAGTTATTATAAGCCCGAGAGGCTTGAATCCTGAGGAATAACAGGCGACTTTTTCTTGTCTCAGCTCTCGTCGGCGGCTTCAATGACGAGCTGAATACGACGCTGTCCCATGTATTCGTTGATATTGGGACGGTAGGCGAGAGTGACAAATTCGGGCAGCGGGGTGTTGTGACGGAAGAAAATGCCGTCAAAAAGCTGTCCGCCAAGCTCAAGACGCAGCTTGAGATGGGCCTCTTTGAGAATGTTCTGATGCACAACACGGAAGGTGTCGGAGAAAAGCGGCGCCTCAAAGCCCTGTCCCCAGATGCCCTCCTCAATGGTGCTGATGAGCCCTTCGTTAATGTCGTGCGGAGCCAGACCGCCGTCGGTATAGATGACGCGTTCAAAGTGGGATTTGTCACACGAAGTGTTGATCACCGATTCGAGCACACGCCGGAAGTCGCCAAGTGCCTCGCGGCGGATAGTCAGTCCGGCAGCAGCGGCGTGCCCGCCGAAACGGACGATGGCCCCTTCGAGCTCACGGGAGACCAGGTCGAGCGTATCGCGCAGATGAATCCCCGGAATACTGCGGCCTGAGCCTTTTAGCAGGTTGTTCTCACCGGGGGCGAACGCAAAAACCGGACGGTGGATTCTGTCTTTGATGCGTGAGGCCACAAGGCCGACCACCCCTTCATTAAAGGTGTCGTCAAACAGACACAGTGAACACTGCTTTTCAGGATCGAACTGCGCAAGGGCGTCCTCTGCGATCTGCTGCATCTCGCTTTCAAGCTCCCGGCGCTCCGTGTTGTAGAGGTTCAGTTCGCGGGCAAAGTTGAGCGCGCTGTGCTCGCTTTTCGAGAGCAGACACTCGATGCCGCTTTCCATGGAGCTCAGACGGCCGGCGGCGTTGATGCGCGGGCCGATAACAAAGCCGAAGTCTCTGACATTGGCCGTGCGGGAGGATTTGCCGGCCACCTGAAAAAGCGCTTCAATGCCGGGATGTGCCGCACCGGCGCGCACTTTCTTCAAACCCTGCGCAACCAGGATGCGGTTGTTTCTGTCAAGGCGGACCACGTCGGCCACTGTGCCGAGCGCCACCAGATCCACCAGTTTGTCAAGACGCGGCTGTGTCTGCGGGGTATAGACACCCTTCTCGCGCAGATGCGCACGAAGCTGCATGAGCACATAAAACATCACGCCGACACCGGCGAGATTTTTCGACGGAAACGCCGACCCTTTGCGGTTGGGGTTGACGATGCAGTACGCATCAGGTTCCACTTCGCCGGGCAGATGGTGATCGGTAACAATCACATCAATACCAAGCTCGCGGGCGTGCGCCACAGCATTCACACTGGTAATGCCGTTGTCCACTGTGACAATCAGCCCGGTTTTAGGCGTGCCGGCAGCGATGATGTCGACGATTTCTCTGCTCAGACCGTAGCCCTGGGTGACGCGGTTGGGGACAATGTAGTTGACTTTGAGTCCCATTTCTGTGAGACCGAGCACGGCCAGAGAGCAGGCAGTGGCGCCGTCACAGTCAAAGTCCGCCACAATGGTCACCTGCTCACCGCGCTCGCGGGCGAGTGCCAGACGCTCGGCGGCCTCAGCGGTGCCTTCGAGCATTGCAGGCGGCAGCATGCCTTTCCACTCCACGGCAAGCTCGTCGGCTTTTTCAATTCCCCGGGCGGCCAGCGCTCTGGCCACAGGCGCAGAAATACCCTGGGCGATGAGTGTCTCAAGAGCTTGCTGGTTGTAGGGGCGTTGAATAATCTTTGTCATGGTGTGTTGTACGGACAGAAAAAATACAGTGGCGGCCGGACATTCAAGTCTAACTGCCGCTAATGCGGGTGACAAGTGAGGAGACATCCGGGGGCTTCGCTTACGGCACTCATTGAGCTGCAGCTGCTCGCCGGTAGTGATCACTCACCCAGTCCCCGAGAGTCGCTTTTTTGCTGCCGAAAAACCTGCCGAGCAGGGTGGTTTTTGCAGGCGTAAGCGTGATCGAGCCGGTTTCTCCGAAAAGCACAGTGAGCGCAGTTGTGTCCTCGCGCTGCGCGGCCTGTGCACGAAGCACCTCAAGACGATCGGCAATACCGGGCAGTGCGGCCGCCCAGCGCTTCCAGTCGCCTCTGAGCCACGGGTCATAGAGCCTCGAAAGCACAGCGATGACATCTCCCGGAGCGGTGTCATCAGGCCAGAGCGCATTTTCGCGAAGCAGATACGTGTTAAGAATCCCGGCCGAATTAGCCCAGCCGCGGATGACGGCATCCTCGCAGAGCACACTGCGGATCAGTGTGGGCGGGTTGAAGCGGCAGTGACGTCCGCCGCCCCAGAGCCAGAAAGCGTCAATACCGGCGACTTTTCCGCCGAGCGCCTCTTTGAGTGCATCAAGCAGCGCGCGGGTATCATCCGCTTTCGAGCCGGTGAGGGTGCTTTCCAGATTGCGCCCGTAGAGCGCACTGAGCGGTGTTGCCACAACATCGAGATTGTCCGCACAGGTCACAAACCAGCGGTTGTCCCAGAGTTGCAGACGGAAGCCCGCCCGGTTCAGAACCGGACTGATCGCCATCGTGGCAGCGAAAAAAGTTTCATCATCGGGAATGACGCTACCGGTGACCGTACCGCTTTCATCAAGGCTGAGCGCACTCAGACACCACGTTTCCGGTGCCTGTTCGCGAGCGCCGAGACTGAGCCACTCCCAGGGGGCTTCACGCGGGTAGGTTACCTCTCGTGTGAGAACTTTCCAGAGCCAGACCCGGTGCGGGGCACGGCGGTACGGACCGGTGTCAAGGACCTGTGTGACGCCTTCGCCGTTGTCGGCCTGAATGCGCAACAGTGCCTCCCGCTCATTGTCACTGAGCCCGGAGAGAACATCGTTAGCAACGGATTCCGGCAGTCTTGCGCCGGGAATAAGCAGACACGCATTTGGCATGAGCTCAATTGTACTGTGTGGGAGTGGGTCCGGGCATGTCTCCCGGACAAACTCCTCGCTGGAAAAATATTACAGTGAGGTTCGCAAAAAAATTAGTTCAGCTCTACTGCCACGGCGTGAGTAATCCTGAGATTTCACCAAAACGTGAAATGTATTCTGCCGCAGCTGATTGTGGTTGCAGGCAGTGCGAGTGAGCGGAGCGGCGGCTGCAGCAGAAGAATTTCCCGGTTGGAAACTGAACTTGGCAGAATGCTGAACAGTCCTCTCTGGCAGTCGATTTAAAGTGGTTTGCGCTGAATTTTCAATCGAATTCCTCCCGAAAAGTCCTCTGAAAAGTCTTTTGAAAAAAAAGAAAAATAAATTTTGATACCTCTTTTTGTATGTTTGCCAGAATTGTTAAGCGAATACTGAACAGATTTTCTGAGGAAATGCGTCACTTAGACCCCTCGGGAATATGACTGGTACAGAATTAAATTCGTATCAGCTACTTTTTGAAGGTACAGATGACTGAATGTAAATGCCTGTGATTGGCAGTTTTGCAGACATGTGTGCAAAACGTTTTTTTGAGAGTGCAAAATAATTAAATTGCCTCTCCTGCAACTGATAACGTGTGATTGAAGAGTTTTTTGGCGTTTGTTTTTGAGGTGAAATGAAGGCAGGTTAGTGCCACTTGACGGGTAGGAATAGCCACGTTGTAATATTTTGAAACACGAAATGCCAGAGTGCGTGCCAGGAGTACTCAGGACAGGTATGGTGCGGAGTGCGGCAGAGTTTGAGTGTAAGCGTTTTTCAGGAAGCTGTGTAGCGGTGTCCTGCTGCAGTTACAATGAGCTGATCCATTTTCTTGCACTGTTGAAGGTGACTTGTGAAAACTCCTTTTGAGTGGACAATCGGTCTGACCTATACCCGCGCCGGACGCCGCGGCCGTCACAAGGACCGCTTCATGTCCTTTATTTCCGGGATGTCTGTGGCGAGTATCGCACTGGGCGTTGCCGCGCTGATAATTGTGCTCTCTGTAATGAACGGCTTCCAGAAGGAGGTTCGTGATCGCATGCTGAGCGTCGTTCCGCACATTGAAGTTCACGCCACGACAAAAGGCGCTGTTGACTGGGGTATTGCGGAAGGTGTTCTGAAAAAGCATCCCGAAATTCTTGCCTCTGCGCCCTTTGTGCAGGGGCAGGGGTTGCTGACAGCAGGACGCAGCGTGCGCGGCGCCCTGCTCAAAGGGATTGACCCCGCACGCGAACCGGCTGTGAGTGGAATCAGCGCCCACCTCAAGGGTACGCCGAATCTGCAGATCCTTCAGCCCGGTGAGTTCCGCGTTATTCTCGGCTGGGATCTTGCTCTGCTGCTCGGTGTAAACGTCGGGGACAAGGTCGCCGTCATGGTTCCTGAGGGCAATGTCACCCCTGCCGGTATTGTGCCGCGTATGCGCCAGTTCACCGTAGCCGGTCTGATGCACTCGGGTCACTATGAGTATGACAGCTCCATGGCCATTATTCACATTGATGACGCTCAGGCGCTTTTCAGAACCGCCGGCCCGCAGGGACTGCGCCTGAAAATTCAGCATATGGATGATGCGCCCGCTGTTGCCGCCGGACTCAATGAGGAGCTTCCCCGGACTTTCTACGCCAATGACTGGTCAGTGCAGAACCGCACCTGGTTTGCCGCCGTGCAGGTGGAAAAACGCATGATGGGCATCATTCTTTTCCTGATTGTGCTCGTTGGTGCATTCGGTCTGGTCTCCTCGCTCGTCATGACCGTCAAGGAAAAGCAGGCGGATATCGCCATTTTGCGCACGCTGGGTGCGACGTCGCGTTCGATTATGTCCATTTTTGTGATTCAGGGCACGATTGTCGGTCTGGTCGGTGTTGCTGTCGGGGTTACCGGCGGCCTGCTGATTGCTGAAAATGTGGGCGCCATTGTGAATTTCATCGAAGGACTCTTCGGTGTGAACTTCCTGCCCAAGGAGATTTACTTCATCTCGTCTATGCCGAGCGACCCGCGTATGAGTGACATTGTCCCGATTGCGCTTTTCTCGTTCCTTTTAAGTGTGGCAGCCACGCTGTATCCGAGCTGGCGTGCCGCCCGTACCGATCCCGCGGAGGCGCTTCGCTATGAATAATAAAGCTGTGATTGTGGCCGACCATGTCCACAAGTCCTACAACGACGGTCAGGACAGGATTTCGGTTCTCAGTGATACCAGTCTTACGGTTGCCGCAGGTGAAATTGTGGCCATTCTCGGCTCGTCGGGATCCGGGAAGTCCACACTGCTTCATGTGCTCGGCGGCCTTGACCGGTTTGATCAGGGTGAGATCGCGATTGACGGCGTGAGCCTCAAAGGGCTTGACAGCAATGCGCTCGCCGCCCTGCGCAACCGCTCGCTCGGGTTTGTCTATCAGTTTCATCATCTGCTGCCGGAGTTTTCCGCGCTCGACAATGTGGCCATGCCGCTTTGGATCAGACGCGAAAACCGGGAGCTGAGTGCACACAAGGCAAGAGAAATGCTCAAGGCGGTCGGACTCGAACACCGTCTCGAACATCTGCCGAGTCAGCTCTCCGGGGGCGAACGGCAGCGTGTGGCCATTGCCCGCGCAATGGTGACGGATCCCGCGTGTATTCTTGCGGATGAACCGACGGGCAATCTGGACAAACGCACTTCCGAGGCGGTCTTCAGACTGTTTGTGGAGCTCGCCCGCCGGCAGGGAACCGCCACCCTGATTGTTACCCATGACGAGTCCCTTGCGGCACAGTGTGACCGCTCTGTGCGACTGGTCTCCGGACACATTGAGGAGATCCGATAAGAGCATGTATCAGTGGATTGACACCCATTCGCACCTTCAGGCGGACGTTTTTGACAGTGACCTCAACGAGGTTGTTGCCAGAGCGCGTGCCGCCGGCGTGATTGATATTGTTATCTGTGCGGGAAGCCGCAATGACTGGGACCGCTGCGCAGAGATTGCGCATGACTGCAATCTGAGCTACACCCTCGGGATCCACCCGCTTTTCACGCCTGAAGCGCAGGAGGAGGATCTCGCAGCGCTCGAGAGCAAGGTGCAGGCCGCAATGGAGGATCCGCACTTTGTCGGCATCGGTGAGGTGGGTATCGACTGCTATGTGGGTACGCTCGATGATGAAAAGCAGGAGCATTTTTTCGCCCGTCAGCTCAGAATCGCCCGCCGGTTCGATCTGCCGCTGTCTGTGCATATCCGCCGCAGCGGCTCGAGACTGCTCAAGTACCTGAACCGCACACCGGTTGCAGGCGGGGTAATCCATGCGTTTAACGGGTCGCAGGACGAGTATGACCGGTTTGCAAAACTCGGTTTTCACTTCGGCTTTGGCGGTGCCTCAACCTATGACGGAAGCCTGCGTATCAGACATCACCTGTCCGCCTCGCCCCAGTCTGCCTGGGTGCTTGAAACCGATGCACCGGATATTCCTTCGAGCCGTCGCCGCGATGAGGGGAATCTGCGCACTGAACCCGTCGATATAGTGGAGACGGGAGAACTTGCTGCAGCGCTTCGCGGTATCTCTGTGCAGGAAGCCTCAGAGACGGCACTCAGAAATGCGCTCCAGGCATTTCCGCGACTGCTTCTGCGTCATCCTGAGCTTTCTTAAAACGACCGTAAAAAGCGCGTTTTAGTGAAAAACCGTCTGTTTTGTCTCCTGCCATACAGTACTTTTGCCTGAGGACATTTGCGGCGGGTGAAACCGTGCAGAAAAATGCCGAGAAATGGCGCGCCGGGCGGGAGGTGAGTTCAGTTAAATATGTTAGACTAGTTCAACTTAATTACCTCACCAATGTTACTTGCTTAAGGATGCATGAGAATGCTTGACAAGGACAGTATCGTAGTTGCCGTTATCGGCTCTGACCAGCCCGGCGTCATTGCAGCGGCGACAGCAACCCTGACCCGCCTGGGCTGCAACGTCGAAGAGATGACTCAGTCTATTCTGCGCCATCAGTTCGCTTCCATCTTTCTGGTCAACAAGCCCGAAGGCCTTGCCAACAGAAACATCGAGCAAGAGATGATGACGGCTTTCAACGCCAAGAAATACCGTCTCTCTCTGGTTATCCGTGATTTCGAAGAACCCAAGAGCGAACAGGCCTCACAGGGAGAACCGTTCGTGATCAGCATCTGGGGCAGGGACCGTAACGACATCATTGCTGTCTTCTCGAGCATCTGTGCCGAGCAGGGCATCAATATTGAAGCACTGCGGGCGTTCCGTATTGAAGAGGGACAGTCCCTGCAGGTGCTGGAAGTGTCCATCCCGACCTCTGTGGATGTGCGCAGTCTCAAGAGCGTGATGGCTCAGCGCGCACAGAGCATGGACCTTAACCTCAATGTGCAGCATTCCCATATTTTTGAAGCGATCCACCGCGTGCGTGTGGATTAAAGCCCAGGAAGGATTCAGTGATGTTAACGGATCGCGAAGTACTCTCAACCATCAACATGCTGCGCAGCGAACACCTTGATGTGCGCACCGTGACGATGGGGATTAACCTTTTTGACTGTGCCAGCCACGACTTTGATACCTTTGCCTACAAGGTCAGAAGCAAGATTCTGCGTCATGCCGAACGCCTCGTGGAAACCTGTGACGCTGTCGGTATGCGCTACGGCGTGCCTGTGGTGAACAAGCGTATTTCCATCAGCCCGATCGGGACGGTGTGCGCCGGTTTTACCCGTGATCAGATGGTGCAGGTCTGCCGTGTGCTCGATGACTGTGCCAAGACGGTTGGTGTTGACTTTATCGGCGGTTTCGGTGCGCTAGTGGAAAAAGGGATGACGCCCGGCGAGCAGAATCTGATTGATTCTCTGCCGGAGGCACTTGCCGGCACGGACCGCATCTGCTCCTCGATCAACGTCGGCTCCACCAAAGCCGGGATCAACATGGATGCCGTCAAGCTCATGGGCGAGACGATTCTCAAAGTCGCCGAGGCCACGCGTGACCGTGATGCTATCGGCTGCGCAAAGCTCGTTGTGTTCTGCAACATTCCGCAGGACGTTCCGTTCATGGCAGGTGCCTATCTCGGTATCGGTGAACCTGATGTAGTGATCAATGTCGGGGTATCGGGCCCGGGGGTGGTCAAGAAAGCGCTTGATCGCGCGTTTGCTGCCAAGGGTGACTACCTGACGATTACCGATGTTGCCGAAGTGATCAAGCAGACGGCCTACAAGGTGACGCGCGTGGGTGAAATCATCGGTAATGATGTTGCCAGGGCGCTCAATCTGCCCTTCGGTGTGGCGGACCTTTCTCTGGCGCCGACTCCTGCCGTGGGTGACAGCGTCGGTGAAATCTTCAAGACAATGGGCCTCTCGAGCATTGGCGCTCCCGGTACCACCGCAGTGCTGGCGATGCTTAACGACGCCGTGAAAAAGGGCGGTGTGTTTGCCTCCTCGCATGTGGGCGGCCTCTCCGGCGCGTTCATTCCCGTCTCCGAAGACTCCTCGATTGAAGAGGCGGCCCGCACCGGCGCCCTGACGCTTGAGAAGCTTGAAGCCATGACGAGTGTGTGCTCTGTCGGTCTCGACATGATCGCTATTCCGGGGGATACGCCTGCCGCGACCATCTCCGGAATGATTGCTGACGAAACCGCTATCGGCATGATCAACAACAAGACCACCGCGGTGCGAGTGATTCCCGTGCCCGGCAAGACGGTCGGCGATAAGGCTGTCTTCGGCGGCCTGCTCGGTGAGGCGGCTATTATCCGCGTTCCGGGCGGCGATGCCTCAGGCTTTGTGAAACTCGGGGGACGAATCCCCGCGCCGATTCATTCGCTGAAAAATTAAGCCTGTCAGTCGCTACGGCTGATGGACGAAACATCCGCCGCAGGATTTCCGGATCTTGCGGCGTTTTTTTGAGGACTACTACCGACCGCCTCTGCCCGGAACCCGTTAAAGAACATGACCACCGTGCGACCTTGCTCACTGCACAGCGTTCTTTTTCACTGCAAGAGCGCCTGACAATAAGAACAAGATCACCTGCCGGCCACAGTGCCGGTGCCCTGATGATGTGCCACCTCTTTTTTGCCGGACTTCGGACCCGCAGGATGTGCTGCGCCTTTGAGCAGCCTCCCGGCGGCGGCAGTGCAATTTTGAGGAGAAACAGAAAATGCAGAAAGACCGGTATGCCTGCCGCCGGCATACACTGGCACATTTCAGAGGGCAGCCCCGAGACCCCGGGACGGCCGCACAGTCACCGGCAGCCCCCAGCCGTCGTTTCAGAGGAGGTGTTCTCCGGTCAGTAACCTCACTGCTCAGCATCCCTTTTGCGCTCGCCGCAGGCGAAGCGTCAGGTGAACCCTATGTCTATGAACCCGGGCAGTTTGACGCCTATGCCTACACTATCAGCCATGAGCCGGGGCACTACGATGTGCGCTTCAGTGATTCGGTTGAGGCGGGAACCATTGCGTACGACGCGGGCTACCATTTTGTCTCGTCCGGACTCTCCGGAGAGGGTGTGCGTTTTTCCGGCGGCGATCCGCAGCGCGACAACATCGTCGCGGGGTTTGCCTATGTGCCGAAAATGGCGCTCAGCATTACCGGAGACGAACCGCTTGAGTTCGAAGCCACCGGCTACGGCGCCACTGTCGTTCATGCGCAGGGGAGCGCTCTTGCCGCACACATTGATGCGGCTGATCTGACGCTGACAAATCAGCTCATAGCTCCGCTGAGCGCATATGCCGGTATTGAGGCAGACATGCCGCCCGTGGAGGGCTTTGCAGACTCCCTCACCATGCTCTATGTCGACACCCCTCTCAGGGTGACAGAGAACATGCATTTACGCTTTGAGCGCGAGCAAACGCTGACTCAGCGCGGCGCAAATCTCTTTTTCGGTCAGGACGGCGTGCTGGTGCTTGACAGCACCAAAATGGGAAAAGGCGCGCTGCTGAGCATCGGCGCCGGTGCCGAACTCGCTTTTGGCAGGGGTTCAGGCATCGCAGTGGTGAGTGCTGAAGACACGCTCTCGGCAGGGGTGAGCGCAGGTGGCGGCAGCCTTATGCTGGCGGCCTCAGGTTTGCCTGCGGCGACAGCTGCGCCGGCCACCGGGGCGCCGGATGATAACCGGATGCTTCCCTTCTTCATGCTTGAAAACGGAGCCTCGGTCACCGGGCTTTCCAATGCCGCCATTCTTTTCAGCGAGAACGGCGAACTTGTCACCGGCCATCTTGAACGAATCGGCAACACTGTTGTTGCAACCAGAAGACGCTGGGAGGCCAAAGGTCCCTATGGCGAGCTGGCCGGGCAGATTCGCGCATCAACGCAGGAGGGGATTGTTTCCGGAGCCCGCTCGGCGCTCTCTGGACTGCTGCTCACGCCCGAGTACTGGACGGCTTTTCTTCACGACAGCACCCTCAAGGGCAGCTCACTGGGCACTTCTCAGGCGATGAGAGACTCGCTTGGCTTTTCGCTGACGGATTTCATGACCTCGCTCGGCGACGAGAGTTTTTCCCTTGCGCTCGTCTCACGCGCGGATCGTGAGAAGGACGATGAAAAAGAGCGGAAACGCAAAGCAGAGCGAAGCTGGATTCCCTCCTTCGGTGAGCGGCTCAATGTCCGTCTGATCGGGGAGAGAAGCCGCGCCGGGGGCAGGGCAGTCAACATGCAAACGCTTGAGGCGGACAGACTTGACATCCATCGCCGCAGCACCGGGTTCGAGCTGATTCTGGACAGAGATTACGCGGGCGGAATGCGCCGCTGGGGAGCACGTCTGGCGTACCGCAACAGTGACATCAGAAGCGAGAACCGGCGTTTTTACCGCGGCTGGCATGCCGACTCCGATGTGCTGACCGCGCGCGGCTACTGGGCGGCGGCACTGACAGATCCGCAGCAGTGGCTGGTGATTCACGCGGGTTACGCTCAGGCCGGTGATGTGCTCGATGCACAGGCCGGTGAGCACAGCCTGAGGATTCCGGACATTACCCGCAGAATGTGGCAGGCAGGCCTCTCGCACCACGTCTCGGATACGGAGCTCATTCCCGGGTTGCAGCTCTGGCGCAGGACGGGCGTTTCCCTCATTGCAGAAACAGCGGCAGACTACGGCGTCACGTTTGACGGCGAAGAAATTTTCCGTGTGCGGGAAGAGCGCCGGATTGCCGGGCGTCTGGAGGCGGGCGGCGGGATACTCGGGCGCTTTGTGATGCCCTCGCACAAGCTGCGGCTCACACTTCGCACGGCGCTTGAAGGCGCGCTTTATGCGGGCAGCCGCCGTCGCGGCATTACCGCGTCGGCAGGGGGCGCCGACGCGCATGACAGCACGCTCGGTATGCCCCGCTGGGAAGGCGTTTACACGCTTGGTGCACAGCTGAACTCAAAGCTCTGCACGTTTGCCTTGAGCGCCGGCGTGCGGGCGGATTCGGAGCATACACACTCCAGAGAGATTTCCGGAACGTTTTTTCTGGAATTCTAGAGACTTTCGTCAGGCGGATGCGCTCTGCTGAAACAGCCGAGTACAAATGCCTGACGGATTTCTCAATTAACGCCAAAGTTTGCTTGCTAGAATAACTCAAATGCGGGCTGGTCACTGAAACACTGACAGGGTATCCGCCCGGAATAAGAAGAAAAAGAATCCCAAGGAGGATGTTCTCATGGATGCGACCTTAGATGTCAGTCTGGCACGACGTCTGGTTGAACCCCTTTATAAGGGTGTGGAGCTTGAAACCGGAGAGCAGGCACTCGATCACGCAGAGGCCATGGTCACTATTCTGCGCGAGGTGAGAAACGATCCGGAACTGCAGGCAGCAGCTTATCTGTTTATGGTGCCGAGCATCATTCAGAACTCGGGCGAATGGATTGAAAAGAGTTTTGGTGCTTCGGTCAACCGTCTGGTACAGGAACTTCACCGTATTAACAAACTCTCCGAGGTGACGCGAAAAGATGCCACCGACACGCAGGGTGAGGTGATGCGCAAAATGCTCATTGCCATGTGTAATGACCTGCGTGTGGTGTTTCTCAAACTCGCAAGCCGCCTGCAGACGCTGCGCTACATGGTTGCCGATCCGACCGTTCTGGGCACTCAGCTCGGGGAGAACACGCTTGCTGTCTATGCGCCGCTCGCCAACCGTCTCGGTATCTGGCAGATGAAGTGGGAGCTCGAAGACCTCTCGCTGCGGCTCACGCGTCCTCAGGAATACCATGACATCGCCAAGCAGCTCGATGAGAGCCGTGAGGACCGTCTCAAGTTCATGGAAGGGGCTGTGGAGCATATCCGCACCCTGCTGCAGGAAAACCATATCAATGCTGAAATCAGCGGCCGTCCCAAGCACATCTATTCGATCTGGAAAAAGATGCAGCGCAAGCACCTGCGCTTTGACCAGCTCTTTGACGTTCGGGCCGTGCGCATTATCGTGGGAACGGTCGAGGAGTGCTATCAGGTGCTCTCGATTGTGCAGAAGAGCTTCCCGGTGCTCAGCAAGGAGTATGACGACTACATCGCCAAACCCAAACCCAACGGCTATCAGTCACTGCACACCGTGGTAACGGACCGTCAGTCGCGCCCCATTGAAATTCAGATCCGCACACGCGCGATGCATGAATTTGCCGAGCTCGGTGTGGCTGCACACTGGCGCTACAAGGAGGCGGGCAACTCCAACGGGGCAACCTCAGCTGAAGAACACCGTGTCGCCTGGCTGCGTCAGATTCTCGCCTGGGGTACCGATATGGCACAGATGGCCCAGGAGGAGCACCCGCAGGATTTTGAAGACGAACACGTCTATGTGCTCACGCCTCAGGGCCGTGTGCTGGAGCTTCCCCGCGGGGCAACACCGGTGGACTTTGCGTACCTGATTCATACCGAGCTCGGTCACCGCACCCGCGGCGCCAAGGTCGACGGTGCGATGGTTCCGCTCAACACGCCGCTCAAAACCGGACAGACCGTGGAGATTATCGCCGGCAAGACCGGACAGCCCTCGCGTGACTGGCTCACCCCCGAGCTTGGCTACGCGGTCAGTCAGCGTACCCGCAACAAGGTCCGCCAGTGGTTCAATGCCCAGCAGGCGGCGCAGATGACCGCCGAAGGCCGTGAAAAGATTGACAAGGAGCTTGCCCGTCTGGGCAAGACCGCCGTCAAACTTGAAGAACTCGCCAAGCGCCTCGGCTACGACGGGGTGGATGAGTTCTGTCTTGCGTACGCCAAGGAGGAAATCTCCGCACAGGCGCTTGCAGCGGCCGTGCAGCCGCCCAAGCCCGCGGAACCTGAACCGGAAACCGTTGAGGTGAAGGCCTCGCGTCACAGCAAGGATAAGAGCGACGTGCTGGTGGTCGGGGTGGACTCGCTGCTCACGCAGCTCGCCCGCTGCTGCCATCCGGTGCCGCCCGACGACATCATCGGGTATGTGACCCGCGGTCACGGCGTGACGATTCACCGTACGGACTGCCCGAACATCCGGAACATGTCCGAGCAGGATCATGAGCGCCTGATTGAGGTGAGCTGGGGCAATCAGCGCCCCGAGAGCGTCTACCCGGTCGATGTGCTGATCGTTGCGCAGGAGCGCCCGGGACTGCTCAAGGATGTCTCCGAAGTGTTTATGCGTCAGAAGCAGCACGTCATCGGCATGGGCTCACAGCGCTCGCGCACAGATATGCGCATGCGTTTTACGATTGAGATCCAGTCGGTTGACAGTCTGCAGACGTCGCTCTCGGCACTGCGTGAACTTCAGGGGGTTCTTTCAGCGCGGCGCGTTTAAGGCCTCTCAGGAGCCCTCAAGGCATCCCCTTTTTAGGGTATTTTGAGGTTTTTTTACGAAGACCCTTGATTTTTTCAAAAAAATAGGCATAATACCTAATCTCTTTTCAGGCACATAGCTCAGTTGGTTAGAGCATCACCTTGACATGGTGGGGGTCGTTGGTTCGAGTCCAATTGTGCCTACCAGAATTCTAGGGAATGTTGATGATGAGTGCTTTTGTAAAAGCTATCCGAACAACAACACCCTCGCTTTGAAAGTAGAGGGCGTGGGCGGATTATTGTCACAGTATCCCAGACAAAAATAGCGCGGCTCATGTCCGCGCTTTTTTGTTATCCAGATTTTGTTTTGAGGTTTTTAACATGGTCGCAATTACCTTACCTGATGGTTCAAAACGCGAATTTGATGCACCGGTGACCGTTGCACAAGTCGCAGCGGATATTGGTGCCGGTCTGGCTAAAGCAGCGCTTGCCGGTCGTGTGGATGATCGCCTGGTGGATCTGTCCTACGTGGTGGATCACGATGCCAAGGTGAGCATCATCACAGGGCGTGACCCGGAAGGTCTGGAACTTCTGCGCCATTCGACCGCCCACCTGATGGCTCAGGCTGTCAAGCAGCTCTTCCCTGACGCTCAGGTGACGATCGGGCCGGCTATCGACAACGGTTTTTACTACGACTTCTCCTACAGCCGTGCCTTCACGCCTGAGGATCTGAAGGCGATTGAGGCCCGCATGGATGAAATCGTCAAGCAGGACCTGCCTGTGGAACGTACTGAAATGCCGCGCGACGAAGCCGTCAAGTTCTTCAAGAATCTCGGTGAACACTACAAGGCTGAAATCATCTCCTCGATTCCTGAAGGGGAAGTGATCTCGCTGTACCGTCAGGGCGACTTCATCGACCTCTGTCGCGGTCCTCACGTGCCGAGCACGGGCCGTCTGAAGGTTCACAAGCTCATGAAGGTTGCCGGTGCCTACTGGCGCGGTGACAGCAAGAACGAAATGCTGCAGCGCATCTACGGTACGGCCTGGGCCAACAAGGAAGATCAGGCCCAGTATCTGAAGATGCTCGAAGAGGCTGAACGTCGTGATCATCGCCGCCTCGGCAAGGAGCTCGACCTTTTCCATCTGCAGGACGAAGCCCCGGGCATGATTTTCTGGCACGCCAAGGGCTGGGCCATCTGGCAGGTTGTCGAACAGTACATGCGCCGCGTGTATCAGGACAACGGCTATGAGGAGGTGAAGGCTCCGCAGCTGCTCGACCGCTCCCTGTGGGAACGCTCCGGTCACTGGGCCAAGTACCGTGACAACATGTTCACGACGGAGTCCGAAAACCGCTACTACGCGCTCAAGCCGATGAACTGCCCGGGCCACATCCAGATTTTCAACTCCACGCTTCGCAGCTACCGTGATCTGCCGCTTCGTATCGGCGAGTTCGGCCAGTGCCACCGTAACGAATCCTCGGGTTCGCTGCACGGCATGATGCGTGTGCGCGCCTTCACGCAGGACGACGGTCACATCTTCTGTACGGAAGACCAGATCCTGAGTGAATGCGAATCCTATACGCGTCTGGTGGCCGAGGTTTACAAGGACTTCGGCTTCACGGAAATCTCCTACAAGGTTGCCACGCGTCCTGAAATGCGTATCGGTGCCGACGAAGTGTGGGATAAGGCCGAGCGCGCGCTGATGCAGTCGCTGGAGGACCTCGGTATCGAGTACGAAGTGCTCGAGGGCGAAGGTGCCTTCTACGGTCCGAAGATTGAATACCACCTCAAGGACTGCCTGGGCCGCTCCTGGCAGTGCGGTACGATTCAGGTCGACTTCCAGATGCCCGGCCGTCTGGGTGCGGAATATGTCGCTGAAGACAACACCCGCAAGGTGCCTGTGATGCTCCACCGTGCCATTATCGGCTCGCTCGAACGCTTCATCGGCATGCTGATTGAACACTATGCCGGCGCCTTCCCGACCTGGCTTGCCCCGGTTCAGGTGGCTGTTGCAAGCATTACGGATGCACAGTCTGATTACGCTCAGGAAGTTGCAAAGAAATTGCACAATGCGCGTATTCGTGTGCAATCTGATTTGCGCAGTGAAAAAATTAATTATAAAATTCGCGAATTGAGCATGCAGAAAATTCCTTACATCCTCGTTGTGGGTGACAAGGAAAAGCAGGCCGGAACGGTCGCTGTTCGCGTGCGCGGCGGCAAGGATCTGGGGGTTATGAAGGTTGAGGACTTCCTCAATCTCGTCGTGACGGAAAACCAGAACCGTACGCCGTATGAACACTAATTTCGATTAACTTTTATGGGAGTAGAGCCATAGCACAAGATCGTAAGCATCGGATTAATAATGAAATCCGAGTCCCTGAGGTCCGACTGACCGGCGTCGATGGCGCCCAGATCGGTATTGTTCGAACCAGTGAAGCCCTGCGTATGGCCGAAGAGGCTGACGTGGATCTGGTGGAAGTTGCGCCCAACGCACAGCCGCCTGTCTGTCGTCTGATGGACTACGGCAAGTTCCGTTATCAGGAACAGAAGAAGGCGCAGGAAGCCAAGGCCCGTCAGAAGGTCATTCAGGTCAAGGAAGTGAAGTTCCGCCCGGTGACGGACGAAAACGACTTCCAGACCAAACTGCGCAGTCTGGTTCGCTTCTTAACTGATGGCGATAAAGCCAAAGTCACGCTGCGTTTCCGCGGCCGTGAAATGGCCCACCAGCACTTCGGTATGGAGCTGATGGATCGCATCCGTAATGAGCTCGATGATATTGCTCAGGTCGAACATCAGCCGAAGCTCGAAGGGCGACAGATGATTATGGTTCTTGCTCCTAAAAAGAAGAAGTAATTTTCTGCACAACTTCTTTTTTTGAGTTAAAATCCGGTTTTTCCCAGAAAAGTACTCATCTCCGGATGGGTACTTTTTTGGATAACAAGTGAGTCAGGGCAGAGCAAGTCTTTCCATAAGGGAAAGCGCCTTTGATTCATATAATAATGAGGTAACGGCAAATGCCGAAGATGAAAACCAAGCGCGCCGCTGCTAAGCGTTTTAAGCCGCGCGCCAGTGGCTCCATTAAGCGTGCCCACGCTACGAAGCGTCATATTCTCACCAAGCGTACAACGAAGAACAAGCGTCACCTCCGTGGCATGGTTGACATCCATGATTCGGATATGGCCAATGTTCGTCGCATGTTGCCTTACGCATAATAGGAGAATAGAGAATGCCCCGAGTTAAGCGTGGTGTGACGGCTCGCGCCCGTCATAAGAAAGTTTTTGCCCTCTCCAAGGGTTTCAGCCTCCGCCGCAACAACGTTTACCGTGTTGCCAAGCAGGCCGTTATGCGTGCCGGTCAGTATGCTTACCGTGACCGCCGCAACAAGAAGCGCGTCTTCCGCCGCCTCTGGATCGCCCGTATCAATGCCGGTACGCGCGCCAACGGCATGACGTACTCCGTGTTCATGAACGGTCTGCGTAAAGCCGGTATCGCTCTGGACCGCAAGGTTCTCGCCGATATGGCTGTGTTTGACAAGGAAGGTTTTGCCGCTCTTGTCAACCAGGTCAAGGCCTGATAAAAACACGACTGAATCTTTCCCTGCCGCGGCTTTTAGGTCGGCAGGGTGAAATTCAGTGAGTGAAGAAGAGAGATTCTTTCTGAGAATCTCTCTTTTTGTGTGCTCGGCATGAGCATGTGTTAACGGGTGAAAGTCCCGAGAGGAG